>Ga0209273_10000687_pt1 | contig 39135 bp, 48 predicted proteins | sample tdAd471_FD_187126 | JGI IMG/M metagenome (GOLD analysis project Ga0209273, IMG submission 187126) | Marine sediment microbial communities from the Atlantic coast under amendment with organic carbon and nitrate - tdAd47.1 (SPAdes)... | ecosystem: Environmental > Aquatic > Marine > Coastal >...
AACTATCGAGAAAGAAACTGCCCGTTCATTGGTAGTAGCGCGTGACCAGGCTGAAAAAATGCAGCAAGAAGTCACCCTTGATAATATTGATAGGTTGACCGAGCAAGGTAAGTACGAGGAGGCTAAAGCATTGGCCCCTGACTTAACGCCTGATACCCAAGAGCCCGCGCTTTTCGGTATTATGAAAGCCGAGGTTATTGGTAGCCTAGATCGAGTTTATGAAAAAAATATTGATGATGTTGAACGTAAAGAGCGTTTTAGCAGCGCCCTGGAAACAGTTAAAGCCTACGGTAAAGAAGTTTACGGCGACCAGTATGAAGCGGTTAAAGCTAAATTAGAGCAAGATTTACTGGACCACGATAGCTGGATGACTGTTCAAAATATGCACCAGGTAAAAGGCGTGAGTATCCAGGACTTGAAAGTCAGGGCCAGCCAGATAAAAAATGATGATAAATCAATATCTTGGGCAAAAGCTGTACGACGTTTAGTCGAGAACAAAGGGCTTGGAGGTGGCGGTAAGCCTACCTGGAATGATGTATTGCATCAGTTTAACCCTGCGTTAACCAAACTTCGTAACATGGCCGAAATGATAGGCGTGCCTACACCCGACGGCGTAATAACTTACGAGCAAGTGTTTCAGGAAGGTGAGCGACTTAAACATATCATGCACCGGACCGCGAGTGAAGAAGGTGGTGCCTTAGGGCTTTTCTATGATACAGATATAATCAATGAAATTAACAGCGTTGTTGAGCGAAATTTAAGCACTGGTGAGCTTGGTAAAACAGATTCGATTATGATGAACTCATACCGCACTGTTATGGCGAACCCTGAACTAGGCGGCCCGAAGGCCTGGTTAGAGGCAAACCCTCAAGGTTATGGCCGATTGGCAAGCCGTGAAAGAACCGCTCTTTTGCAGCGTATAGGTGAAGACGACACTGCTTTAGAGTCCGGCGTTATACCGGCACATAAAGTTTTTAAAGACCAATACTCACCCATTATTTTAGATGGGTTAGGTTTTTCCCGTGATGTTGGTGACAAGCCTGAGCGCGAGAAAGCAGGCCTTAGGTACGGGGAGTTGTTTTCAGCTTTCACCAGTAAAGACACGGGCCTCGGTTTAGATATGGAGGCCACTACTTTAAGGAATCGTGAATTTATGGCTAATGTATTGAACATAAAATATACAATGCCTGGTTGGGGCGGTAAGGCCAGCATGACTTTTAAAGAAATGGCTGACCGTTTAAAAGACGAGTATAAGCGCGAAATTTTCTTCCAAAGCCTCGAAGAGGAATTACGCAGCGGCAAGCGTTGGGGTGAAGACACCATGATCCAGGATGCCTTCTTAAGAGCGCATGGCGCTAAGCCTGGAGAGATATACCTGGGCGACGCGATACAAGAAGCTGAAGCTGATGAATTTAGCCCATACACAGATGCGCCTGTAGGGTTGGGGTTATAAATGGCTGATGAGAATGTATTTAATTTTGTAGAGAAAGCCGCTCAAAAGAGCGAAGAGTCTGCTGCGGATTACTTACAGACCGTTGACCCTGATGCGATTCCTGATTTTGAATCAAATGTAAAACCCCGGGCGTCTGAAGATTTCGACCCGTTTGAGATAAAACCGGGTGCTGGTACCGAAGATGCTGAAGTTCCGGAGAAACCTTGGGAAGAGGAAGTCGAAGAGCATAAGGCCCGTATGCTGGAGCCTGTTAGCCCGGCTACCCGTAAAGCCTATTTCGCTACCGGTAAGTTCACTAATTTAGCCAATGCCTTCCACCAAGCTATCGACCAGGGTTGGGGCCGAGGTGATCGTGCGCTTGACGATCTTTCAGCGATGTCAAACTTAGGTTATGAACCTGGGTTCGAAGAAGCACGCGCACTTGAAGAAGAAAACCGTGTTGACTACAACAAGGTACTGGGCGGTTGGTCCTGGTTACACATGACCGCCGAGCAAGGTGCCGATATTTCCAGGTTTGTCTGGGAAGGTAAAGAGGGCGGCGGACTTGCCGTAGGCGGTCTTTTAACCGCAAACACCATAGCATCGCTCTCCGGTGTTGGTGCGATCTCCTGGGCGGGCACCCCAGTCAGTTTACCTACAGCCTTTGGCCTTGGTGTGACTGGCGATGCAGCGTTAACTTATGAGTTTCCTACGCAAGCAGGGGAGACTTTTCGTGAGTTATATTTTGCGAAAGATATTGAAGGTAATCGAATTGATCCTGAATCAGCCAGAAATGCAGCCATAACGATTGCCGCGTTAAACACGACGGTAGAGGTTGTAGGGCTCCATGCTGTAGCGAAGTTGATCCCGGGGCTTGAAAAATTTGCTGCGATGCCGACGAAGAAATTATCTAAAATCTTGATGAAAGACAAGACGATGCAGAAGATGTTCAAGGAAATGGACACCAGCACTATATGGACTTCTCTCGGTTACGCGGGTGTGAAAGGCGCTGCGATAACAGCTATCGAGACAGCTGAAGAGGGCGTCAATGCGACAATCTCTACGTTGGGCCATGTTGCTGCTGCGGAAGCTAATGCAGATTTCAACCTACCTACGCGCATCGGTGAACAGACAGCTGAAGCTCTACCGGTAACTACCGTCTTCGGTGTTATGGGTGGCCTGGCTAACTTCACTGCGAGAGAGCGTAGTCGCCGTAAAGGCGCTAAAATTGCCAAAGCCAGGACTTCCGATTTAGTTGACGTTGTATCAGAAGCGAGCGATGTCGAAGGTGCGGACACTACCCAGCTTGCGTCATTAATGGTGGCCGAGGGCGCAACCAATATGCTCGACGGCGTGGATATTGAAGTTGATGAAGTTCGTAAGCTATTCCAGACGGATGACGAGATTTTTTCCGATGACCCCTACGGCCTGGATATAGCCAACAACTACCCACATTTAAATAAAGCGATTGAAAAAGCTGAGAACGACGGCACTGGTAGCCTTGACTTATCCCAACCTGAAGTTTTTGTTGAGTTAACTCAGGCCGCCACTAAAGCGAATAAGCTGGAAGAGCTTAAAGATTCTTTTGCTTTCCAGGGCTCCCCGACAGCTAAGCATTATGATGACGAAGATATTCCCTGGGAAGAAGAGGGTACCGACGAAGCTGCTGATTTTATGGAGGGTATGGAAGAGAATACACCTCGGCAAAAACTTCTTGAAGATATTACGGTAGCCAAGGGCGCTAAAGAAGCTAAGGCTGTTATTCGTATATATGATGCTTTTTTCACCAGGCTGTCAGAAGTCACCGGCTATTCAGTTGAAAAGCTATACGCTGATAACAGGGTGCTTTTAGAGAAAGAGACACTTGACCGCACACCAGAGCCGTTAACCAAATTGCGTGCCTTAGTATCTGAAGTTCGTAGGGGTGCAGTGATTGAGGACCGTACAATTTACGGCGCTAGCCTACTTGAGTATGTTAAAAGCATTGGCGGTATTAAAGACCCTGATGTCATGGAGAGTTACGGGGGCACGCTAGGCGCAGCACCCAAACATACCTGGGATAGAATTGAAGAAATGGTCCGTGATGAGGGCTACCCGCCACCAACAGAAGGCCCTAATGCTGAATTTGACGCGGAAGGTAACGCCATATGGACTTCTAGAAATATCCGTGAAGTGCTGGACAACGAGATTGATAACGGAGTCCGTTACGATAAAGGCGATGTCTTTGACGAAGCTAAACTCAAGCAGCGTGAAGTAGGTAATCAATTACTACAACGTATGCTGGACTTGGGCCTGGATGTTGACAGCTACAAAAAAGACGCTGATTTATATGCGGCTTACGTGAAAGCTGAAATGGCTGCAGAAGTGGAGTCAGGTTTTGATAGCATCTGGTTAACTGAAGCAGATCGCGGTAAAAAATTAAAGCAAGACGATAAAACAGTTACTCGCGGATTTATGCAGCGAATTGAGGAAGGCTTTAAAGTTACACTCACTAAGCATGCTAACCGCACTACGACCATACATGAATCTGCCCATGTTTTCCTTGAGATACTGAACGACTACTCCAGGGAAAATGACCAGATAGCCGAAGAGCTTGGGTACCTGGCGCAGTGGGCTGGGTTTGAAGTTGGTGAAAAAACCATACCAACAGAGGCCCACGAGAAAGTGGCCCGTGGGTTCGAGAAATATTTGATGGAGGGTAAGGCCCCTATCAAAGCGCTTGAGGCGGTATTTGAGAAGTTTAAGAAGTGGTTTTTGCATGCATACAGTAAGGCCATGCGAAGTAAACTGGAGCTATCGGATGAAGCTCGTGAGTTTTTCAACCTGATGCTGACATCTGAAAGGCTGGCTATAGAAGCCAAATATGATTTTGAAATGGGTAAGGTTGAAGGCCTGCCTGAGTTAATGGATGCCGAGGGGCGTGCGCTGGTGGAAACAGCCATGCGTGAAGCAGCCAATGAGATACGCGCCATGGTTATGCGTGACTTGAACAAAGAGTCCGAGGCAGAACGTAAGCAGCGTCGTATTGACCTGACGGAGACAGTTACCCAGGAGATAGAAGCCCAGCGTCGTAAAGACCCTGTAGCTGGCCTGGCGCTATACCTCTCAGGCAAAGAGACTGACATTGATAAAAAATACGGTGATAACGCTAAGCTCAATGCGCCGTTGATGAAAGCGCATTACGCAACGGCCCAAGGGCTTGCACGTGTTCGCCATATGATGACGAATAAAGACGCGAAGCCTGGCGAAGGGATACCCCCAGAAACAGTTGCCAAGGACTACGGCTTTGATTCTATTGAAGATATGGTTAACCAGCTTACTTCCATAACGCCTATGGCCCAGGAAGTGAAAGCTGAAGTTGAGCGCCGTTTGGCTCGTGAGTTTAGTACCGAAGGTATTGAAGTACAGGCCGATATGATAATGGCTGAAAAGACCAGCGAAATTACGCTGTATGCATGGACCCGGATTTTTTCTTCAAGGTCAAAGCAGCGGGCCCCTGTACTTTCAGATATTACATCGCGGTACAGAAAACAGATTCGCAAGAAAGCTATAGGCTTTGTGAAGCCTGATATGTACCTTCGTGCGTACAAGAAAGCTATCCGCACCATGAACGACGCACTCGCGGACCCTAACAACAAGGATTATGCGAAAGCTCTGAAAGCCTCACAGGATGCGCATTTTGCAATGACAGCCTATAAAGAGGCTTTGAATGTCGTCAGGTTCAGAAATACGCTACCTAAACGATTGAACAAATATTACAAAAAATCTCGCCAGGATGCCCTACGCAGGGCCAGCACCGGAGAGATAAACTACCATAATGTGATGTTTAACTTCCTAAATTCTTTTGACTTTAAGCAAAAGAAACTGAAGGACTTAAACCCTAACCAGAATCTACAACGGTTAGATAAATTCTTGAATGACTCCGGTGAGCTGCGAACTATCGGTGATGTTCCTTTACTCGAAGAGTTCCAGGATGAAATACCAAACTTTAAAGAATTATCATACGAGCAATTAAAAGAGATTGCCGGTTTTGCTGATCGTATTTATAAAGAAGCTAAAGCCTATGAAGCCAGCCAAACGGCTGAACGCCTAGCAGCTCGTGAAGCGACTATTGAAGAAATGAAAGAGTCGATTGATGAAAATATGTACGCACTGGAGCGAGCTACCACGGATGTCGAAGGCAGCATACAGACAAAAATTTTAAACCAGCTCAATAAATGGTTCGGTGAAATCACTAAACTTGAGGGCCTGCTGAAGATAGCTGACGGTGGTAAGGTTGGTATCTGGTACAAGAATATTTACGGATGGACCCAAGAGGCTGCAAACGCTCGTGACGATATGGCTAATGGCCCTATCAAAGACCTTGAAGATGCCGCCACCAGGTTAAACCAGGCTGTTGCAGCATCTAAAGAAGGCCCAAGTGCTTTAAGCCGTAGAATGAATGATCTGGCCCTGGGTGCCGACGTAGAGTTTTTAGGCAAAACAATGAGTAAAGCCCAGGTCTTATCTATTGCCTTGAACGTAGGTACCTTGAGTAACCGAGAGAAATTGGTTAATGGGTACGCGGCGCTTGAAGGCTATGAGCGTTGGTCCGAAGATGCTGTCATGGCTGAGCTTGATCGTGTGATGACTAAGGCTGACTGGCGTTATGTGACGGATACCTGGAAGGCTGTTAACAGGCTGAAAAACCCAATTAAAAAATTCACTGAAAAAGTCTTGCTGAAAGACTTTGTTGAGGTTGAAGGTGTCGCCATACAGACTAAGCACGGCGTTATTAAGGGTATGTATTACCCAGTTGTTTACGATAGAGGCTTAACTTCTGCGAATAAAGACCGGTTGAAAGACGCCAACGGAGGCTACGATGCTGCGGTAAAAAATATTATCGAAAGCACCAAAGACCCCGCAGATGCCATGCAGGCCGCTAAAGAGCTGGTCCGTGTTGGTACTGGTGTGACTATGGAGCGTACCAGTGTTGTGGCTCCTTTACTGCTGGACTTAAGCGTGGCGCACACACATATTGAAGATAGTGCCCATATGGTTACGCACTACGAGAAAGTTGTTGAGGCTGACAAGTTGCTGAGAGCGCTTGAAGACACAATGACTAATTATTTCGGTAAAGAAGTTTACCAGACTTTCAAAGCTAAACTATTGCAGGTAGCTACTAACCGCAGGTTTATAGGTGAAGCTGGCAGTATTGATGATCTTCTGGACCATATAGCCTCTGCGACAACAATCTTCCACCTTGGCTGGAATCCAGTGTCGGCAGCTAAAAACTATTACGGCCTGGTTAACGCGGCTACAGACACAAAAGGTAAATATATCAGGCGTGCTGTACGTGAAATGCTGGCGAACCCAACGGCTTCCATGGATAAGGCCCGTGAAATGAGCGGCTTTATGAAGAATTATGAAGCTAACTTTGATGTCAACATCAGGGAGTTTACCCGTAAGCTACATAAATCACGCTTTGACGGGGCCGTTATTGATATTCGTGAAGGCAGTTTCCTTATGATCATGGCGGTACAACGCCAAGTATCTATGACCGTTTGGCACGCCAGGTACCAGCAAGGTATTGAAGAGCATAACAATCAAGCGCGCGCGGTTGAAGAAGCTGACAGTGCGGTACGTTTGACCCAGGGCTCAGGCCAGATTCACGACTTATCGTACTACCAAAGCCGTAGGGGCTTTTACAGACTTGCAGCGTTATTCTCTACACCACTATCGGCCTTTGCCAGTAAGATTTTAAACACTGGATTACGTGTACGCCATGGAGATAGGGGTGTTGTAGCTCACAGGGCTGCTATTGAGAAGATTAAATCGGAGGCTGAAGGCCGTGCGTTGACAGCCGAAGAGCAAGCTAATATTAAAGTATTAGAACATAAATTAGCCAATGCCGAAGAAAAAATCTACACTAAGACTAAAGGTTTTTACGAGTTGATGCCTTTATTGATACTTATGCCTATGGTTGATGCGCTGTTTCGTACGGCCTGGCAAGAGACTGATGACAGTGAAGAGGAAGAGTTTTGGTACCGCTATATGCGTAACAGCCTGACTTCTTCAGTGTCTTCATCCATTGGCACAATTCCAGGGCTGGGGTCTTTAATAAGTTCCGAGCTTTACACAGGGCAGTTTAGGGGGCCGTTTGTTGACTATAGCCAATCGCTGTACGGCGGGGCTACATCACTGAAACCTTCTGGACTATTAACCGCAATAGGTCTAGGCTTAAAGCTACCGACGAAAATGCCTAAAGAGTTGGCCGAAGAGATAGAGGAATACTTCGATGATTGATGATAAACCCACGATATACCACTACACTGGCAACGGCGTAGCGGTTGAGTATTTCTACCCGGCTCCAATATACAATGCCGATGAGCTTATTGTGCGTGTCGATAGCGCAGATGTCACAGGTTACACTGTTGATCTTGAGACAGCAAACGGTAAGCCTGCTGACCTGGCGAACCCAGTAGTTAGCGCCAAGGTAACTTTCAACACCGCACCAGCGGACCAGGCCGTGGTGTCTATACGCCAGAACGTGCCTGCTGACCAGACCGTGGATTACTCACCGTTTGAGCGTTTCCCCGCGGACTTACACGAGCAGGCTATCGACAAGCAGACTTTAGTTGTTCAGCGTATACGCGATGAACTGGTGTATAAGATAAGCCTTGATCCAGATCAACCTTTACCTACATACGACGTTATATTCCCTGCGTACCTTGAAGGTGCGATACCTATGTGGTCGGATGTGGAAGGTGTGCTTGAGAATTTTGAATTAGGCACTGAGCTTGAAGACTTACAGACTCAGATTACTGACCATGTAGCTGATGTGGCTAACCCCCATGAAACCCCGACGAACTACGCTCAGGAAACTGAGCCTGGTGCCGCGAGGGTTAATGATACCTGGACCATACCGTCAACAGGTCAGAGTTTTATCCGTTTTAACACCGGTACGCAAGAGCATTGGGTTGAACAGTGTGTTGGTAATATAGCCGCCGTTGCGCCTGTAGTGCCGCCACCTTCAACGAATGAGATAGCTAATGCGTCAGATGTAGCCGGTACTACGGCAACCGACGCACTTAATCAGTTAAAGTTTGACGACGATATTGATTATGATATTCAATATATTTTAGGCCTTAACCCAGACAGGCCTGGGGGAACTCCCGATCCCGCGGGATCACCTACTTACCGGATAATTGCAGGCTCAAGACGTAACGACCCTACGCCTCTTTTGGATATTAATCTCGACCCTGTTTTCCAGAATACCTCCGCAGCATTGTTGAGCGATATTAACTCGGTAGGCGACGGTAACATACCTTCGGATGCTGAGCAGACAGCTTGGGATAATAAGGTATCAGCTACCGGATCGGTAACTACCCACAGTGACGTTAGTAACGCGGGCTCAGGTGCGATAATCACCAACCAAGAACGTAGTGATATTTACGGCTTGAACGAAGCCTCGACTTCCGTTGCAACCAACTCACCAAGTACCTCGCTAGGTGCGCCGGGTGACTTAATGCCTTCAATGTCTGTCACCGTAACGGGGCCAGGTACATTCCTGTGCGTTTTTGATGGTACGGGTAATGTTGATTCAGATGACCATGTTATGTCTTACTACATACGTCAGGATGCTGTAGCGGCAGCCTGGACTTTAAGGCAAGTATTCTTTAAGAAGAAAGAAGCGATATACAATATTCACTCTGAGTTAGTGACCGTGGTAGGTGCAGGCAGCCATACATTTGATGTGTGGTGGTATACTACTGATACTGCTAACGTGCATGAGCGTTCACTTTCTGTCATTAAGTTATCGGAGTAAAGCAGAATGGCTAACACAACTTATACATATACCTCGGCGTACAAATTCAGGCAGATAGCTACCGAGATTAAAGCCAGTTCATTAAGCGACCGGTTTCTCGGCTTATCTGAGTCGGCTCCAGACGGCGACTCGCCTATGGATACGCTGAAGGTTACTTTTTCTGAAGCCCTGGATGCTGCGGATAAAACGATACTTGATAACCTGGTATCAGGGCATGTGCCTGAGCCTGATCCTTCGACCCTGGAGCAAGTTAAACTAGATGCGTGTGCTGCGGTCGATAGACGAACTGGCGAGCTAATAGCTGCTGGCTTCACGTACGATAGTACGTTATTCAGCCTATCAGAAGTGGCCCAAATTAATTGGGTAGGTTTAAAGGTATCAGACCAGAACGCCATGATAACTTATCCTTTCGGTGTCACCACTAAAGATGATTCCGAGTACCTGATACAAAACACAAGTGACTTATCTGATTTCTTTATAGCCGGTGTTGGCGTGAAGATAGGGCACTTACAAACTGGTAGGGCTTTGAAAGTATCGATCAAAGCTGCCGTAGACGAAGCGGCAGTAGCCGCGGTAGTGGATAACAGGTAGAGGTTTAATATGGCTTTTCCAGATGACCCATTAAACGGGCAAGAACATACCGAAGGTGATGTCACCTACGTTTATGATGCAAGCATACCAGGCTGGGCCTTTAAGCCTTTGACCCTGGAAGAATTAGGATTCATCAATACCAACAACCTGCCAGTGTTTATAGATAATGCTGCGGCATTAGGTGGCGGTTTGGCTATTGACGATCCATACAAGACACCCGCGGGCGAAGTTCGCGTAGTCGTTTAACCAAGAGGATAGACCAATGAGAGACGTATCACCCGCAAAATTAGTGACTGAAGAGATAGTCAGCGGCTATCTGGACTACAAGCTTGAGCGCACTTATGTATATTTTGAATTTGCCAGCGATGACACTTTTGAAAATGCCAGTATAGTTATACCGTCAGCCGGTACTGTTACCGCTACTGCTTCCGAGCAGGGGGTTAACTACGGCACTTTCTCTGGTGGCAGCGATATTGATGTTACTTTGGAAGACTATGCCCGCCCAAGGGTGTCTGGTTCTTTCTCGAACATTAAGGCTGTTCCAGTAATCCCAATCGCTGGTGCTACTCACTGGCGCATGATAGTAGCGAGGTATTAACCATGGGTCATCCAAGTGATACAGACAACCAAGGTGGCGGTGCTGACGGCGGTCAGCTTTTAGGTACGTGGAACGCCACCACTAACACGCCTACTCTTTCGAGTGGAGATACGGCGCTTGCAGGTAATCGGTACAAGGTTACTGGCGCAGGCACTTATGACCTGGGTGAAGGCTCTACCGATTATGCTGCCGGTGACTTTATCACTGCGGCTGTGGCTGGTGGCTGGTGCCTTGAAGACAATAGCGCTGCTGGCCTTGATACCTCAGTGCCTACTACTTGGGCTACCAGTGAGCCTGCTGACCCCACCATTGCTGTAGGTGGTGATCAAGTTGGTGCTACTACTACCTACCATCTTATGAAGATACTTTGGGCTATTGGTTCGACTATTACTCAAGGTGTTAACACTGTACTAGCAGGTACTACTAAGATAGGTTTTAATGTATTAGATATTGTTACTGCTGATACCGAGAATGCCTGGTTTGTTAGTGGTGTTACCCATGAAGGAACTAAGAATGAGTCAGCTACTTTCTATAAGTTTGACCCCTCAACTGGTGCGGCAGTTTATGAAATGCATGTAGGTAATGTTATAAGCTTCCAAATTGATGAGGATGGTTCGGGTAATAGAAATATATCCGCCTCAATAGCTGGTACTGGCGAGCTTAACATTAGCGGCCTATCTGATTATGCTGATGATACCGCAGCCGGTGTAGGTGGGTTAGTTACTAATGATTGGTATTTCACAACCGCCACAGTAGCCGTAGGTGATATTGCTATCGGCGATAAGATCCTAAAAATTAAGGGTTAATATGATACGTGCTGTTTTATTCGGACTGTTTACAATCGGGTATCTGCTAGGTGGTTACATCTGGCAGCCTATCCATTTTGTGATCTGCTTGGGCCTGGCCCTGACAACGGATTCCGAATATGCTCGCCTGGTGTTTCTTGCCTACGATAAACAATTCAATACCAGCCTGGCCCCTTTCCTGCAAAAACTTCTCGGTGATCCGTCGTACCGTTTCGGTGCCGAGGATGAAACGGTCAGTAGTGCGATAGGTAAAAACCTGAAGCAATTTCCGTATGGTTCGCATAGGTGCTTATTTATTATTGATGCAGTGCTAACCTGGATAGACCCCAGAGCCAAAACAAGCCATTGCATTGAATCCATACAAACTGATGAAGGGTGGCCTTAATGCAAATTAAAGATGGTGTGATTCTTGCGGGCTTGCAGCTTGTCATGCGTAAGGTACTTATCAGTGCCGACGCTATCTGGAATGAGCTGGGCCAGGAACTTGTTATTACCGCAGGGCTTGACGGCGCACACTCAGCAGGCAGCCTACATTACTACGGCCTGGCTATCGACTTGCGATCCCGTTACTTTACTAAAGACGAAAAAGAAGAAGCCGCAGAAAAACTGCGAGCAGCATTAGGTTCGGACTATGATGTTGTAGTTCATAAATCTCACATCCATGTAGAATACGACCCGGAGTAAATTATGGCTAACCCATTGGCAATCAAAGCAGGCATAGAAATATTGATAGCGGTTATCTCAAAAATTAAATCAAAGCCGAAGACCGGTATTAAAGAAGCCAGCGCCGGGGGTATCTTCGCAAGCGCACTGGCTATCTACCAGCAATACAGTCTTGGTGGTGTAGACACTATCGAGACAACTTCGGTCACTGCCCTGGTGACTGCAATCTGGGTGCTGGGTATGCGCCTTTATCAGAAACACAGCGACGACTAGGAGCCTATTATGGATTTTGCGGCGTTTCAAGAGTACGGTTTGGTGGGTCTTATGGTGGCTTTTATGCTTTATAGCCTGAAGCGTTACCAAGACGACCAGAAAGTTATGCGGGATGAGCATCGGGAGGAACGTGGTGAGTGGCGTGAAGCCGATGAAAGACGGCATAAAGAGACTAACGACACTATAGTAGGTGTGACTAGCGCTCTTGATAGGTTAGCTGAAAGGCACCGTGCTGGTGATTAAGCACCAGGTAGCCCGCTTATAAGGCCCATTACCAGGATGAAAAAACCCAGGGCGATTATACTTAGTATGTCGCCTCGACGTTTGTTACGATCTTCCTCTTCAATTTCTTTTCTGGTTTTCAAGTCATCCATTATCTTCACCCCATAAATCTCTTTCATCGTTAGAATCTATTCCGTAAAAATTATTGTAACAGTCTTTGCTGCAAAACACATAGCGTAAGCCTGAAGCGCGATTGTACCAGAATCTTTCACCCAGGGGTTTACCGCAATTATTACACTTGGCTACTTCTGCACACATCTACCGGTATCCTTCTCAGTTTTATCCAGTGCTTGTTGCAATATGTCTTCAATGTGTTTGGCCTGCTTGCGCTCAACGTACCGTAGGTTATGCTCATCGGCTTTACGCCTCTTGCTTGCGGCACTGCCTGTTACTGGTGGCTTATTCATTCGTCATCACCTGCGTATTCGATCAGCCAATCTAAAGCTTCGTATGTTTCACTGAATTTAATCATAGGTACTGTTGAATGTTCTTGCTTGTAAGCCTCTACAGCCTCTCTTATCACATCAGCCTTTGATGGGGCTTGCGGTATGTCATCACTTGTATTGTTGAGTAGCTTAATCTGGTTTTGTGTATATTCTTCACATATCTTTACTGCTCGCCCATTACGGTAAGAACCATCGTAAAATATACCTGCTAACTCTTGACCAGCTAAACCTTTTGCCATTATCACTTGTTCCTGTTCACGCTCAAGTAGCTGGGTGTTTTGCTGCTCAAGTTTCAAGCCTGATTCTTCCATTTCCTTGAATCTTACTGTGTCCATTGAGATTTGTTTCTCTAATTGCGCTATGCGTGATTGAGATTCACGATCAAATATTTCTTTAAATACTGTTATGTCGCGCTCAGTAGGTTCTAGCCCTCTTTCCCTGAGATAATTTATTATTTGCTCTTTCATCTTATCTATCTCCTATTATGCTTTACGGGTTTCAAGTTCTTGTTTTAATCTAATGAATGTAGGTAGGTTCATTGTCATTGTGCCTAAATGTTTAGCTACTAAAATTTCACCATCTGGCAGTGTTTCTTTATATCCGAAAAAACCGCCCAACCATAAATTAAAATCTTTTCTAAATTCAGAACTAACTTGTATATTATTAGCGAGAACTTCAACTTGGTAAGGTTGAGCAATACACGCTTTTAAACCGTTATATGTAAAAGTTTCATCATAGTTCATGCTATTCATCCTTAATGGGTGGTAGGGGCAAGTTCATCCAGTGAGTAATATCTCTTCTATCCCACCTATCTTTATGTAGGTAATCGCATTCTATACCGTATTGAGAAGCAGTTAAAACTATTCTACTATCTTCAGGCAGCCTATCATCAACACTAACCCAACCCTCAATAAGCATGTAACTGGCATCGAGTTCATCGTACTGAACCGAGAGGAATTTTAAAAGTCTTGCCAAACCATCATCACGGATACCTTCAGAATCTTCTATGGCATGTTTTGTTACTTCATCAAATATCTGCTTTAACTTACTCATTTATCCTCCGGTACTGCTATTACCTTGCAGTTTTGGTTTCTTGGTAATTCCTTTTCACATTCAATAATATAGTTGTTAAAATAAACTCCATATGTAAAAACCCATGATATAAATGCGCCTAAAATAATTCCAAACATAAATGTTATAAATCCATCATTCATTTTCACTCTCCCCGTTGCTGTTCTCACATTCACCACTGGCTGATAACGACCCGCCAACCTCCAGGTCTGCGATCTGTTTCCGCAGTGCCTCTTTCTTTATCGGGTTCGTTTCAAAAGTAAACTCGTATTTCAATCGACGTAGCTCTTCGGCTATCTGTGATTTTCTAGGCCTGTCGCCTTTGCCTGCTCCCATAACTTTCTCCCCAAATGCGGCGTTAACTTCATACTGAAAAATTTTTACTCGTGCTGAATGTATTCGTAGGGTAGCTAGTACACTAAGCATCTAAAAACCTCACAAAATTATCTTGAATGTCACCCTTACCAAGCGCGGTCTGTAGTACCACGTCGTCTATCTCCGCCGCGATAAGGTGCATACTGGTTACATGCCCTGAAGACTGTCCAGAGCGCCTGAGCCTGGCGATCAATTGTTCGTGAAGCTCGAAAGAATATACACCAGTAAACCAGATGATCGTGTTGCCTCCGTCTTGAAGGTTTAAGCCGTGGCCTACTGATGCCGGGTGTACGGCCAACTCTTTTATGTTGCCTGCGTTCCACTCGGTAACTATCGAGTCGGCTTTCTTTTGGTTCACCCCTGAGCCTAAGTGATGACACCCTAAAACCTGCTTTATGAGTCTCAGGTCTTCTTGAAACCAGTAAGCTATCAAAATATTGCCGGTAGTCTCGTTGCATAATTCTCTCAGTGCTTCTTGCTTGGCGTCATGTACTTTGACCACAGTGTTGTCAGGCCCATACATAAAACCGGATGTGATTTGTTGCAGCTTCAGGACCATAGATGCAGCGCTAAGGGCTTCAACATCTTCGGCCATGTATTCAAACTTCATTTTCTTGTAGACATCAACAGCCTTCTTCGGCATAACGACCGGAACCCTGACGATATTCAGCTCAGGTAGTTGGTCCAGGTAATCTTCTTCAGGTATTTGGTAAACCCATTTACTCATTTTCTTCGCAACCGTTTCTTCCATTCCAGGGATAGCATGATACCGGCCTGTAACATAAGGGTCACGTATCATAAAAGACTTCCTGAAGGCTGTAATGTTTTTGCCCAGCGGCCTGTCATTCGTCACCAGTTTCATCGGTGCGAAGACATCCTGTAAGTCCTGGGGCCTGATGGAGCCAGTCAGGCCGACGCGCCAACCTATCTGGCTGACATCTTTCTCAATGGCCTTAAGGCGTTTGCCTGTTGGTGCTTTGAATTTGGTTATCTCGTCGAAGACAATGCCGTCGAAATATTTTAGGTGGCCGTTGCTGACGAACCACGGCAAGTTTTCTATGTTAATAGTCAGTACGTCAGGGTATTCTGCCAGGCCCTTAAGCCTTTGCTTCTCGTTACCGCAAGCAATAGCCACTTTCATGCCGGCCAGATGCTCCCAGCGTGCGGCCTCCTGCTTCCACACAAGCGTCGCTACGCGCAACGGTGCTACCACCAGTACCTTGTTTAATACACCGTCATCAATGAGTTCCTTAATGGCTGTCAGTGTGCAGACCGTCTTACCTGCGCCCATAGGGAGCCTGGCCAGTGTGCCGTCATGCTCGTACAGGTGGGTTATCAGATCGTTCTGGTACGGCCTGAGTGCTGACTTGGGTAGCAGGTCAGTGGTTTTCATAGTAGTGCCTTGAATTCTTCTATGTTGTCTATCACTTCCACACGGAACCCAAGCTCACGCAGTTCAGCGATACGTCGCTCTTGCATGGCCGATAGGATACCGGTGCCTTTAGGGGTTTTAAACTCCACGATGATTAACTCACCGTGGGGTTTAAAGAGGAGGCGATCTGGAACCCCGGCTAGGCCAGGGCTAGACCATTTCCAAAGCTTACAACCCTCAAATGATGCAAGCTTGGAGCAGGCCCGTTCCAGATCGGCTTCAGTCTTAAGAGGCACGGCGTCTGCGACGCTTCGGTGCTTCTTCTTCTTCTTTTTCCGGCTCAGGCTCAACCTCTTCAGGCTCAACCTCTTCAGGCTCAGCAGGTGTGCCTATATCGGATTCATTAATCCACTCTTCCACAGTAAATACTGGTGTGTAGATTTTTCCGAACTCTTTGTGCTTATATGAATCCTTATCCAGGAGACACACAGGTACAAACGGCTGGCCTTCTTTAGACTGTAGGCCGACAGCTTTGATCAGCTTCATAACAGCCTTGCGGCCACCTTTACTGGAGGTTTTGAAGAGTACGCGAGTACCTTCATCTTCACCTTCAATACAAAGCATTTCAAAGGCTACCTGGGCATCGGCGCCCGCAGGCATAGATGGAGCAGGTTGACCAAGTTGAGCCATTTGTTCATCTTCTACTTCATTATCGCCCCAAACTATATAGCCTTGGCAGAATGACTTAGGGTTAACGGCCCATAAAGATGTTGTTGCAGCTTCATCTTCATCAGCACCATATAACCATTCGCCTTTAGCGAATTTCATGAACGCGATGTCACCGGATACAGCGGGGCTTGTCGCAATAGCTTGTTCGATTTGCGCGGCCAGGGTGGCGGCGTCTGGGTTAGCTACTTGTTTTGACATTTGTCTTTACCTTTTATGTTTTTAGTTTATGTTTAATTGTTCGGCCAGTTCGTCTAACTGCTTAGGCAGTGTCTCAACGGCTTCACGTTTGTCACTCTCAGGAGCGACGGTATTGCCCGAAGACTCTTTGACAATTAAGTCGCTAAGCTTCGAGAAATCTTTTTCAGCCTTCTTGAGAATTTTCTCAACCTGGGCTGGGCTTTTAAGTTTAGGCCGCTCTTTGCAATCAGTCAAAGATGCTTTCATGCCTTTTAATTTTTTCTCCACAGCTTCAGTGTCGGTCCATTTACGGGTAGCTCTTTTAGCCACCAGCTTAAAGCCTGGCAGGTCATAGCCTTCTTCCAGTACCGAGAAGGCCAGCTTGCGAATATCCTTGCCGTACTGCTCTATAATATCCACAGTCTCCAGGGCCTTGGCTAACTCTTCCGGCGTCATCGCATCAGGTTGGGCCAGCAGGGCCGTCGATACCATACCCTGGACTTCAGGGCATAAGGGCTTATGGTCACAGAAACGGCAGTGATCACCGGTTTGCATTGGTGGGTTATCGCCTTGGGCCGTTGCTAACGTGGTCGCCAGGACTCCTCTAAACTCTTTAATATCTTCAACGGTAGTGTGCCAGAGTAACGGCTCACAGTCCTTGCCGCGAATAGGCTGCACGATACAGAAAGCAATATCTTCGACACCGTAAAATAAATTAGGGTTAGTATCCATGATAGCACCGCAGTAGAATTTCATCTGGGTATTCTCAACAGGTGATACAGCCACACCGTCGCCGAACTTCCAGTCGAGTATCAGTAGTGTCTTACCGTGGCGGCCCACAAAGTCCGTGGTGCCAAAACAGCCTGCAAGCTCACCGGTATAATGGTATTCAGCTTCAGGTAGGTAGTCGGTCCAGTCTTCGCCTTCAGGCACATACTCGTCAGTGACCGTATCAAAAGCCTCAAGAGCTGGGTAGACTTTTTCATCCAGTAGCTCCTGGGTCATGCCTTCATAGTCTTTAACTTCATCTTCAAGCAATTCACCAAGAAGAATTTTTTCCATAACATCATGGAGATAGGTGCCTTCCTCTGCAAACGGAGACTCTGGTTGGGGGTGCTTCGGTGCCGACATTGAGTACGGGCAAGCAATAATTCGAGCGGTCGTTGATCCGCCAATGAGATTGGAGTGTTGCATAGTCTTCGCCTTTTATGTTGTTTCGCAAAAAAATCCACAGTTGGGAACGTAAGCAGGGTCGTGCTTACCCACATCTGGGGGTAAATATCGCAAAGGTACCATCAATGCACCCTTCGCGTTAATCTTAATCTGGCAGTGCGGGTCATCCAGCATTGCCCTGAAATTATCTTCGTATTCATTAATGAATTTTTGCGCCTGAACGCGGCACATTGCGACACTTACAAGTCTTTCTTGTTCGGCCCGTGTCTCAAATACTTTAGGGAAGTCCTGGCGTATCTTGTTCCAATAGCCTGCGCTCTGCGCTTTAAGGCAACCAATACAGTTGTTGTTATGGTACCCAAGCTTATACATTTCAGGCATTTCAATACCTGCTTTCTCAACAGCATCGAAGCACCGCTGTTTATCAATACCTTCCTCGACCAGTATCGGCCACACATCTAAATCAGGTTCGCCGTCAATTAACTGGTTAACTCGTTTCTCTTCGCCGATGTGCATGCCAAATACGTGGGTGTCGTCATCGCGCTGCCAGTCCAGGCGGACCTGTTTCTTTAACTCTTTAGTGCAGCGGGCACCGCGGGCTCCCGACATATACTTAGTAGAGGCAATAACCTTATCTACACTGGCCCCGTACTTCTCATCGGCAATCTGAATGATTTCCTGGCCGAACCACTTTTCGCAATCTTCCAGGAAGCGGTCACTGTCTGGATGCTCGTCTTCTAAAAAAATGGATACAACCACCAGCTCACGTTCACCGGCATTAGCTTCTATGGCTAACTTTGTAGCGTAGGCGGAGGCTGCACCGCATGAAAACCAACAGACAATTCGACTCACTATACATTCTCTCCAAAGGATTCCAGGTCTTGCATTTCTTTCTCACGTTTGATTAGGTTAGCAACGTAATCACCTCGTGATATGTTACTGACCCCCAAATCTGCGGCCATTTTCTCGCGCAGCAAGTCTATATCTGAGCCTACTGATCGAGGCACGTACAGTGGTAGCTGCACTTTTTTATCTTCTGACATTTTTTCACCCTTCGGCTTGATTAATTAAGTTATGTGCTTATACTAGGTCTATAGTGAACGACTGTCAAGGCGATATAGGAAAAATAAATGAAGATACTACATATTGATTTTGAAACACGAAGCGAGGTAGACCTGATTAAGCACGGAGCCTACTTGTACGCTACACATCCATCAACCCAGGTTATTTGTATGGGGTGGGCCTTCGATGATGAAGAGCCTGAGCTGTGGACCGAAGGCCAGGAGGTGCCTGACCGCGTAAAAAAGCACCTGGCTGACGGCCTCGACGGCAGCATACACGCGCATAACGCAGCCTTCGAGAGGTTAATATTCTGGTACGTCATGTGCCCTGACTATGACCTGCCTGAGCCACCTCTGGAGTCGTTCTACTGTACTGCGGCCTTGTGCCGTAGCCGTGGGCTACCTGGTAAGCTGGATCACGCAGCCCAGGCCATGGGAGCGCCGTTAAGGAAAGACCCCCGCGGTGCTGCACTCATTCAGATGTGCTGCGTGCCGCCGTTCAACATGGAGCCCGACGTGCTTGCTGAGCTGGGGGTTTACTGCCTTCAGGATGTGCGTGTGGAGCGTGTGATTGATGACGCGCTACCGCCACTCGACGAGCTGGAGCAGGAAGAATACTGGGCTAATGAGATTATTAATGACCGCGGGTTATTGATTGATCGTGAAGCCTGCCAGTTAGCCAGCCACCGAGCAGCTGAAGAGAAGGCTGAATTGAACAGCAAGCTCAATGCTTTCACTGATGGTGATGTGCAAACGGCCAGGCAGTTTCAACGCATCAACGCATGGCTTAAGCCTCGGCTACCTGACTGGGCCGTGGATGCATGCACCGTGTATAAAAAGGATGAGAAAAAATTCTCCTTCGCCTCTGACATCAGGGCTGACCTGTTGAAGCGGGCTGATGAGCTGGAGCCTGAAGTGCTTGAGTTTATAGAAATGATCGAGGCTGGCTCTAACAGTGCGGTCGCCAAGTTCAATCGTATGCTGGATCGCATGGATCCCGAAGACGATAGGCTGCGAGGTGCTTACGTGTTTGCTGGCGGTGCTGGTACCGGGCGTTTCAGCTCTACCGGTGCCCAGATGCATAACTTGAAACGTCAGTGTGTGACCGACATCGAGCAAGCTAAAGCTACCCTGCGAAAAAATGTACCTTTTGAGAAAGAGCCTATAATGGTGGGTAAGCCTGGAAAATCAAAACCTGCCCAGGGTTTGGGTGACGCGCTTGGCTCCATGCTCAGGCCTGTTATTCACGCCGAACCTGGCAGTGTGCTGAACTACGCTGACTGGTCAAGCATTGAGGCTCGGTGTTTACCATGGTTAGCCGGGCATTATGCTTCGGCTCAAATATTACTGGATGTATTTAGAAATGATGAGGATGTGTATATTTATGATGCCCAAGGAATCTATCACAAAGACGATATTGACGAAGATGAACGACAAGTCGGTAAAGTGGCTCGCCTTTCTCTTGGTTTTGGAGGCGCTGACGGCGCTCTACTGGCTATGGCCAGAGGCTATGGAGTTAGTATTGATAATCCCAGCGGTGTAGTTGCAGGGTGGCGGAAGACTAACCCCTGGGCTCAACCCTTCTGGAAGGAATTATCTAAAGCTGCCATGCGTGCGATGCGCCGCCCTGGTCGGTGGTTCGATGTTAATCTCGTGGCCTACCGGTCTGAACGTATCGCCGGTACTACCTGGTTATTATGCAAGCTGCCTTCCGGCCGCAATCTGTACTATGCCGACGCTCGTATTGTTGAAGGGCGCTACGGTAAAACTATTTCCGCGGTGAAGGCAGCGCTCAGGCCGAAGGCCAATGCTACCGAGTGGACCCGGCACGATCTTTGGTATGGAATCCTGGCAGAAAATATTACCCAGGCTGCCTGCGCTGACATCTTAAGAGATAAGCTTGTAACCTGCGTGGATGAAGGGCTGGTGGTTGCTGGCCATACTCACGATGAGATTATATGTGAAGACGCTGACATTAAACTGCTTGAAGAAATAATGTTGGAGGGTTTACACTGGACAACCGGCTTACCGATGGGCTGTACGATTGACACCGCAGTTGTGTACGGTAAATAAGAAGAAAGCCCATACTGGGCGACCGGTATGGGCTTTCGAACAACAACAACATAGATGAAGAAAATATCAAGGCAACACTTACTTCAAGGCAGATAATATGACAAAAATAACACCAACGCAATTTTTAGACGCAATCTTTTTCGACGTACCGGATGACGAGACGATACTTGTAGCAAAACCGATACACAAAGGGAAATACAAGGGGCGCTTCAAACAGCTCAGGCCCTCTCACGATTCATTCAATAAATTTTCTACCGGCAGCAGCGACCCTGTAGACTGGTATTTCGGTATCTCAACCGTAAAAAACACCAGCACTACAACATTGAAACGACGCAAGCAGGATATGTGCGCCGTCTATTGTGTTGTACTGGATGACATTGGTACAAAGTGTGAGGTGCCCCCGGTATCACCAAGCTGGATACTCGAAACATCTGAAGGTAACTTCCAATACGGCTATATGCTCACGACTCCCGTCGATAACATGCAGTGGTTTGAGTTGTTCATGGCTGGCGTGGGCGCTAAAGGGTACGCCGACAAGGGTACTCTCGATTCGACCAGGATAATGCGGGTACCGCTATCCAAGAATGTGAAAGAGGGGCGCGGCGGCTGGCTGTCAGCGCTTACGCTTTGGAATCCAGATATAACTTACGACTTGCCTGAGCTGGCTGAAAAATTTGACCTGGACCTACCCCCGGAGTCTAAGGTGTCCAGGGTTTCCTATATCGCGAGCGCTTATAATGATATGGATATGCCTGAGATAGCTGACCCGGTTTTCGAGTGGCTCCAGGAAGGTGGCTTTGTACGTGGCAAACAGGGTAACGGCTTCTATGAGATACAGTGCCCGTGGCATAAAGAGCATAGCGACGGGCGTGATGAGGCAGGCTATAAGCCTCTCGGTATAGGCGATGAGCCTGAATACCGGTTGTTCAAGTGTCATCACTCACATGAGGGAGGCACTAATGACTTCCTGGATTGGGTGCATGATAAATCCGGTATTGAAGTAGGCTCCCGCGACGCGGTATCTTTAGAGGTGGCGCTTGCGGATATGGCGACTACGCTTGGTGTAGATGTTTCTGAAATTAAACAAGGTGGCGACCATGACCCTACCCCCGATAATGAAAACCGTATTTATGATTTTGGTGAAGTTCTTCCGCATGATCTCTTCCCCAATAAGAAACTGGTGGGTTCGGGAAAAAATTCGCAACTCTGCCCAACCCTTACTACTGATAATCTGGTTGCTATCCTTGACGCTCACGGCGTGCGTCGTGTGCGCGATGTTATTAATCGCAAAGAGTATTGTGTTATTCGTGGTGAACGTGTAAATATCGAATACGTCTACGGCCAGGTGCGTAGCCAGGCAGTGCTAACCGAGTTCACAGGTACCGCAGGCTTTAAGGATGTATTTGACGCGGCTGTTACGCTCAGGACCGTAGACTACAACCCTGTAGCTGACTGGCTTGATACCCTCACTTGGGATGGGCGCTCAAGGCTTCCTGATTTTCTTAACTTATTTGATTGCAATAACTCCGGTGTGCGTGACATTGTTGTGCCTTCATGGCTCGCTCAATGTGTTGATATGGCCCGTGGCGAAAACCAAGGCGGCGGCGCTGTGTTGGTTTTAACGGGCCGTGGTGGTATCGGTAAGACGGCTATACTTCAATCGCTCGTGCCCAGGCACTTAAGAGACTATTTAAAAACCGGTGTGTTAATGTCTCCAGGTAATAAGGATGACGTAGCTAAGGCGTGTGGGGCCTGGATTACTGAACTAGGGGAGCTTGACGGTACCTTCAGGCGCTCAGATATGGCAGCGCTCAAGGCTTTCTTGACTGAAGAGGTTGACAGTTACCGGCCACCATACGGGCGTGAGGTGCTAGACTTTCCACGTATGACCAGCTTTTCCGCTACCGTGAATGACTCACTATTCCTATCTGATATGACTGGTGGCGGGTATAGGCGCTTCTGGGTTGTTGAGTGTAACGAAATAGAGTGGAGCCATAAAATTGATGTAGGTCAATTATGGGCCGAGATAGACTGCAAAGTTCAATCAGGTGAATTATCAAGGCGCTTAACTGTAGATCAAGCTGAGCTTGTAGAGGAGTCCGCGGTGGATGCTGCCTTATATAATGATGATGTGATAGTCCAAGATTTTAAGCGCTTATGGCCCGACTTAAAACTGCGTGCCTACCATAATAATACAATGGGGCACCGTCTTACTGAGCGTGAGATTATATCTATGTTACCCTCGCCAGAAATTGCGGGCGCTTCTGAAAAAGAAATTAGATTATACCTCTCACGGCTTAGGGCTTATTTAAAAGACAGTACGCCAAAGGGTGGTAAGCTTAAACTTAAAGGCCGTAAAACACGGGCGCTTAGTCTTTCCGGTGGTAAGCATATGTGGCTACTTCCAACACCGTTGGCCCAGGTAGTTAACCATGGGTAACAATAGGCGCTTAAGGCTTGGGGGCTCCTCGCTTTCCGGGTCCGAGTTAAAAAATGCTCCTGTGAGGCCTCCGGCGATACCTGATAAAACACAGCACCAAATTAACCTAGGCGCTTGTGATTTAAGGCCCGAGGCGCTGGCTAACTGGCTGGGGGTTTCTCTGGGGGATATTAAAAAAGGGGATAATATTTTAGTGCGTTTGGCTGTGGCTCATTACATGCAACATCGGGCCAGGGTTATTCTGGCCCGCGTTGATAAAGCTTAACTTTCTGGGTATTCATCAACACCGATACAGTAATGATCGGCACCGTAACAATAATATAGATCATAGCCTTTATGTTCTGCTATGTGTGTCAGGTATGCCAGATCTTGTTCTATTGGCTCCTCGTCTAGCATGTAATCACAATCAACTATACCTATAAATTCGCTTATGGCGTGTTCTTCGCTGTCGTAATGGTCATTAACCATTGGCTCATAATAAAATGCTTTCATTTTTCCTCCGTCGCTATCGTTAATTTTTTATCATAGTCAATATCCCAAGGGTTAACTGCTATAAATTCCAGGTAGCCGTAGGTACTATTTTTTACAGCTTCATCTAATAACCATACATCTGCGAAGGGTGACTTAAATTTTATAAGCTCCCCTTCATAGGTTGGTTTTGCTGTTGTGTTGAGTCCTTTAACTAACATCGTTGGCGCTCCTCATATTAGAAAACAGGTTTTCAGGTTCTATATTTTCCAGGTTTTTACAGGTCGCTATGTTGTAACGCATTTTCTTGATAAGTTGCGGGTCGTTTGTTTCAATATGAAAGCTCAGGCTAAACTCTGTGAAATTGCCGTGTATATCATACATACCGTTTTCTGTTTCTTCATCATGTAGGCCCCAAAAAGGGTCCAGCTCATAATCACCTATAAGCTCTACCAAATGATTTAAACTGTTACCGTGGGCTATGTGGTGTATATAAGTGGTGTAGCCTGGCGGTGCATGGTTCACATGCTCAACAGGTCGCAGTGCTTCCGGCATACCTTCAGGGGGGATAATAGCTAGCCATCTTGAACCGATAATAGAATTATATTTTAAGCATACTAATGTGCTTAGGTCGCTACGCTGCACAAACTGAAAATAAACACCACCAGACATACCTTTCATATCATCGTAGACAGCTGCTACATTGTCATTTAATTTAACTGTAAAATGTGTATGCCCATCTTTGTTCAAGTGGTCCATCATTACACCATGCACGCCTTTATAGGGTGCTGTTGCATCCTGGCGCGGTTTAAGATCACTAAAAACTTCAAGGCTATTAAATAAGCCTTTAAAAGTTTTGATTTGCGGAAATGTTAAAGCTCTCATTGTTCTATACTCCAGTTGTTATAGGTTTAAATCCCATTTAAGGCGTGAAATTTCAGTTTCCAGGTTTTCAAGTTCCAGCTCTTTATCACGTAGCTTTTTAATTTTCGCTTTGTATTGTGCAAAACTGCCAGTGTTAAAGGTGCTGTACTCTGTGCAATCGCGCTTTAAATCTTCTAACTGACATACATATAATTTCCTTTCTACTGTATCGCGGTTAGTATCTCCGTCTTGGCGTTTTATCCGGTAGTCAACTCTAAACTCTACATACACAGAAAAAACGGCTTTATCTATCCAGATTTTTACTGTGGGGTATTGTGTTTTCATTAAGGCTAAAAAATCATCCATGATAGGCTTGGTTTTTTTGGTGTAATCGTTATCGGCTTTTAATTTGATACTCTTAAAAGTCTCTACAAATTGCGGGATAGTATTTGATATTGCGTCAAGTTCTACCATTGCATTATATCGGGCCTTGTGATTTTCCTCCTCCAGGGCCTCTGTAAAAGCTTTAAGCTCTACCTTATACTTTTCATAGTCGGCCGTAGTGCCGTTGTGTATAAGCTCTCTAAATTCAGTTACATTTAATTTTTTAAATTTTTTCATGGCGCTTAAGCTCCCGATGTTATGGTTTGGATAAATTCAACCTTACGGCGGAAAGCGTGTTGCGCTTGGTCGTGCCAGTGGAATAACGTAGGCGCTAACTGCTTTCCGTGCATCGTATGGCATAAGAAGTATTCTTGATTAATGCGGCTATAGTGTAGGGTCACTTTGTGGCCGGCTTTTGAAAATGATTTCATGGTGCTTTTTCCTCTTCTGTGTTGTATTTAAACTCAGTATAGAGGCTATATAGATAATAGCAAGAAGCCAGGCGCTTAACTCTTGATAAAAAGTTAAAAAATTTTCCCCCAGAACGAAAAAACCCCGGATTTTTGCCCAGGGTTTTAGTTTTAAAGTTTAAGTTTTAGCTGTACCAATCGCGGGCCGTTGTTCCCCTCTCAAGCGCTCGCTTAGCTCTTTCTTGTTTAGTGGGCCAGTAATCGCTCTGTTCATCAGTTAAGCAGGTATCTAGCTCGCAGTCTCCTTGGCCGCACTCCGGGCACTCCCAATCACCGGAGGCCTTGAGGCTTTCGAGCATTTGCCTAGATGTTTCGTAGCTATAATTATTAAAACCCTGGTTCGGGTCGCTCTCACTCGGCCCGTAGTTATCATATACAAAGCTGGCCGCGGTGGCCGGGCCTGTACAACACCGGCCGCAAATAGCTTTCAAAGGGTTGTAGCCTTCTGGCGCTTGGTCGTCATCGTTGTAGTACAGGTTTATACCGTCGTCACGGTGTAGGCCTTCGCTCGATACCTCGGGCCATAGATGCGCGTTATCTTCAGCGTGTCGCTCGAATATATCAACACCATTAAAACGGCCGTACCCGTCGTAGTAGTCTGTATATATGTTATCGCCGCAAGGCGTTAATATCGCGGCGCGTGTGCCGTAGTTTATCGGCTCGTTGCATTTGCAACATAGAAAAGAAAACATACCCATAATAATTTACTCCTCAGCAAGTCCAGGTGGTGCGGTTTTTTGTGGTCCTAAAATCACAATCAAATAGCTGGCCGGTGCCCGCTTCGATTGCCGTTAAGTTTACGTGTATATATTTGGGGCGCTCAGCTTCTTGGTAGTTAATACCGTTGATGCATTTTATAGACATATTTTCTTTTGCTAGTAGTCGCTCAATTTCTGCTAATATATTTCGCATGTAATACTCCAGGCACTTGGCCTTATTGTGTTCCCAAAATTTTCCACCAGGCACGAAAAATTACCCCCAGTTTTCAGAGGGCCAGCTTTTTTCGCGCTGTTTTAGTAAAGCCTGGTTTTTAAATCAGGCCGTGTTCTGCAAATGAATATGCTTTGTTGTCTCCTATAATGAAGTGATCTAAAACGCGTATATCCAACCCACCTAATACATCGCATATCAACTCTGTGATGTCTTTGTCTGCCATGCTCGGTTCTTCTGTTCCCGATGGGTGATTGTGCGCCAGGATAACTGCTGCGGCGTTATGTGTTAATGCTGCCTTGGCTATCTCCCGAGGGAAAACCGGCGCTTGGTTTATTGTTCCCTCAAATAATACGTCAAAGCTAATTATCTCATTCTGCGAGTTAAGAAACATGACAGCGAATTTTTCACGCTCTGCGCCTCTTAGTTTTAACGAGGCATAAGCTCGGGCCGCAGTTGCGCTGTCTACTTGGGGCCTGTGATATATGGTTTCTTTTTCCATTGCTTTAAGCGCTCTATCTACTAAGCGCTGCGTTTTTTCTGATAACATTGTGTTTTCCTCTTGTTGTGTTGTTAATACGTCAAAACCCTGCGCACAAGGTTTTAAGCTATTAACTATTTAAGGAATGATTCAGGGATAACAGCATTTATAAAGCGGTCTGCTAAATGGCTCTCAAATTCTGCGAGGGTTACACCGGAGTAAACATTACCTGTGACCGGCCAAAAAACATCCATACTATCGGCCGCGTCTTTATTTAGCGACACTTCAAACCTATGTAAAACACTGCTGCCGTACTCAAGCAGTAAACCCTTTTTTGTCGGTGTGATAACTAAGGTTTTATCTGCCTTGTCGCAATGATGCTGAGCCAGGCTCGCGAGTGCTGTTAAAGTCCCGTCTAATATATACATTATTTTTTACCTCGGTTTATTCGGCTGTAGTACGATTGGTTTGCGCCATATTGGCTGCAAGTGTGGCGGGTGTGATATGTGCAAGTGCCGTGTAGATATTCTTTAACTACATCCAAACGGGCCGCGGGGTTGGTCCACCTAATAACTATCAGGCCGCGAGCTTTATCCTCATAACGAGCTACTTCTAACATGCGCGTTTCCTCTCTTCATTTATTTAACATACGTTAAGTATAGAGTCTATATAGAGTATTGCAAGTGTTTAGTTTGGTTACACCTTTGGGGGGTCTTTTGGTTAGGTGTAAAAGTTAGCTAAGTTATTGATTTTACATGTGTTCTTTTAGGTGGTTGGTTATTTGGTTAGATGTTTTTACTACTTATATATAAGAGGGTTTTATAGTTTGTGTATACGTATATGTATATAAGGTTTGAGGCAAAATATCTAACCAAATAACCAACCAATGCGGTATTTGGTAACGGTATCAATAGGTTAAGCTGTTTTTAGAGCTACCCAATAGCTAACCTTTTGGTTAACCAAACGTAAAAGTGTGTGCCCGCGGGCCTGGAAGCATGACTATATGCATGCAGTGTTACACGCTGTTAAAAATACCTGGCTAGTTATTTATTGTGCGCCATTTGTCGCGCTCCATTTGTCGCGCTCCATTTGTCGCCAGCCTTCAGGCCTTCAGGTTGTCGCGCTGGCCCGTGAGAATTTGCGATCTGGTGTGAAAATCGAGAGGGGGTACCCCGCGATATGCAAAGCCGTCGCCGTCTTTGCCATGAAGGCTTACATCAAAAATTAAAATCGCCTACAATCGGCAGGTCGTTGGGAACTCCACAGCCACACCCAACGATATTTGGCCAGGACCTCTTTGATGGGGAGGCCCTGGTCTTTTTTAAAAAATAAAAAATTTGCTATTTTCAGTATAGATTGACTACAATGTCTATATGAAAGAATACACCCCTGATTTTTTAGCCCAAGCGCTGTACGCCTACATGGAAACTTTCGAGTTATTCCAGGAAGACCACTCGGATTATTGCGAGGAGTCGGGCGAGCGCAAAAGTGAGTTCAAAGGCCGCCACGTATTTATCGGTGATGAAGTGCCAAACATCCAGGGCTTCTGCGTCAAGATGCGGATACCCCCAAAAAACCTGCAAAAACTCTACAATGAAAATGTACTGCTCCCGGAGGCATGCCCCTGGGTTGAGGCAGTGGATATTTTCAAGGCGTTTATGGAAACGACCATCGCCAGTGCTGCGGCACTCGACCTGGTGAACGCGACGTTTGCCAAGAGCATGATGAAACAGTGGTTAGGCTGGCAGACCGATAGTATAACAATCGAAGATAACGTGCCCAAACAGCTACCGGCTACTGAGGCGGCCAACAGGATACACAACATCCTACTGGCAGCTCAGAAGAAGATGGACCCGACGGTGGTTGCCGAAGTGCCCAAGCCCAAAGATGTTCCATGTGAAACAAAGCGCAGACCGCGTAAAACTAAAGGAAATTAACTATGCAACCCCACCAACAAAGAGTAGTCGATGAGCATAATGAGTTACGGGCGAAAGCCAGTAAGTTAGACACTTTTTTAGACACTCCGATGTTCCAGGAACTTGATCCAGCCGAAAGGGCTATGCTGTCACTACAGTTACCGATCATGGAAGCTTATTTAGGTGTGCTGGAACTACGGATAGCTAACTTCAAATGAACCCACTATCCAGCCTGGAAGAGTTTAAGGATTTAGACCCGTCAGAACTACAAGCTCTGATGGAAACGATGTTGCGAGAAGACCCCAACACGTACCAACAGCTACATGAAGTCTTATTGTCTGCGGACTCCCGGGTGTGGATACCGCTACCCGGCGCTCAGACCATGGCATATGAGTCCAAAGCGGATGTTGTCGGTTATGGGGGTGCAGCTGGTGGCGGTAAGACGGCCCTGGCCTGCGGCCTGGCGATGAACGAGCATCAGAACACGGCGTTCTTCAGGCGTGAAGGTACTCAGCTTGAGGGTATTGTCGATTACATGGAGGAGTTGATGGGTACCCGTGATGGGTACAACGGCCAGAAGGGGATATGGCGGGCTCCGAAGCTGGGTAAGAAATTTGAATTTTGCTCTACACCGCATCCTGGTGATGAGACTAAGTACCAGGGTAGGCCGAAAGACCTGCTGATCGTGGATGAGGCGGCCAACTTTTTGGAAGCCATGGTGCGGTTCATCATGGGGTGGGTGCGGTCCGTCGATCCGACGCAGCGGTGCCGGACTCTGCTGTGCTTCAACCCCCCGACGACGCCAGAAGGCTATTGGATTAAGAGTTACTTCGCGCCTTGGCTGGATGATAACTACCCGAACCCTGCTGAGCCAGGGGAGCTACGGTGGTTCGCGACCATAGGCGGTATTGATAAAGAGGTTGAGGACAACAGCCCTGTGTATGATGAGGAGCTGAAGAAACACATCACCCCCCAAAGCAGGACTTTCATACCGGCCCGGGTGGTTGATAACCCGTACCTGGTCAACACGGGGTATATGTCTACACTGCAAGCGCTACCGGAGCCATTGAGAAGTCAGATGCTCTATGGAGACTTCTCTGCCGGTATTGATGACCACGTATACCAGTGCATACCGACAGCCTGGGTGGATAAGGCGATGGAGCGGTGGGGTGATAAGCTGAGTAAAAAACCAACAATGACCTCAATGGGTGCTGATGTCTCCAGGGGTGGCCGTGATAGCATGTGGCTGGCCCCCCGGTATGGCTGGTGGTACGACGAGCTGATCCAGGTACCACCAAACGTGACGATGGATGGGCGCACGGCTGCAGCTGCGATCATGGGCCACCTCGGTAAAGGTTGCCCGGTCCGTGTTGACGGCAACGGCATTGGTGCCAGTGTGGTCGATCACCTCGCAGGGTGGGGCGTAAGACACGACAGCCTGTTGATGCAGGCCGCAGCGACGGCCAGCCAGGTGATAAACATACCGGGGTTAGTTTACGGTAACTTGAGGGCCCAGCTCTATTGGGAGTTCAGATGCATACTCGACCCTAACTCAGGGTTTGAGGTTGCGCTACCTCCAGACAGTGAGCTACGAGCTGATTTGACGGCTGCAAGGTACAAGCTACCTGCGACGGGTACCCGATTTTACATTGAAAGTAAAGATGATATTGTAAAACGTCTAGGCCGAAGCCCTGACAAAGGCGATGCAGTGGTTTATAGTAGTGTTGATACTGAGATTTCTGAGCTTGGCAGAAACAACTTGCCGCAGGAAGTCACAATTAAACATTCATCAGGGGCGCGTAAAGTACGGCCCAGGGCAAATGGCCGTAACAAGCCGAGAAGGGTAGGTTAATGGAACCAGCACAATTAGTTGCGGACTGTGAGCGATTAGATAGTGACCGCAAAAACGTAGAATACCAGTGGGATTTAATTGAATCCTACGTCATGCCGAACAGAGGCAGGTTCTTTACGGACCTGGACTCAGAAGAAAAGGCCGTGGACTGGCGTCACCGTGAGCGCTTTGACGATACCGCTGTCTTTGCAGCCCAGTCCTTGGCCGCCACCATCCATTCGACCCTGACCAACCAGGCTGCAAGCTGGTTTGGTTTGAAGTTTCGCGACCCGAAGCTGGCTAGTAAAAAAGAATTTGCTGAATGGCTCCAGGCCTGCACCCTGCACGTACACAACATCTTCACTCACAGCAGTAACTTCCATCTTGAGGTCAGCGAGTTCTACCATGATGATGTAGGTTTTGGCTCCGCGAGCATGTTGCATGAGGTTGAACCTGGTGGTAAGCACAAGTTCAAGACCTGTATGGTACGTGAGTGCTACTTCGAGGAGAGTGCTGACGGCGATGTCTTGCGATTCTACCGTAAGCGTAAGTATTCAGGCCTACAGATACGCGATATGTTCCCTGATGACGTGCTACCTGAAGCTGTACTCACTGAGATTGAGAAGCCGACGGGTAAGAAATTCACTTTGTATAACTGTATCTACAAAAATTTTAAAGCTAATCCCGACGACGGCAGTGTTATTGACAAGCCAGAAGAACGTCAATTTTTGCAAAAATATGTGCTTGGGGAATCTAAACTCCAGCTAGGTAAGACACACGGCTATTACTCAATGCCTGTATACTTCCTACGCTGGGCCAGGACCGCAGGCAGCAAGTGGGGCTACTCACAATCCATGGTGGTTATGGGTCACATACTTAGTTTGCAAGAGCTGGTTAGCATGACACTGACAGCCAACGAGCTGGCAATCGAGCCACCAGTGACCGCCACCTCCAGGGGTGTGCTTGGTGATATTGACCTGGCCGCACGTGGGGTGACTTACGTTGAGAGCCACGACGCCATTAAAGAATTTATGACTGGCGCCAAGGTTGAGTTTGGCAGCATGGCGGTTGACCAGATGCAGCAAGTGGTCCGCTATGCGTTCTTCCAGGATAAGCTGGAGCTACGTGATAGCCCAGCCATGACCGCCACCGAGGTTAATGCCCGGATGGAGCAGATGCAGCGCTTCCTGGGTGGGGCGGTTATTCGTGCCAAGTCAGATTTCCTTGATAAGCTGGTTGAGCGTACGTTCATGGAAGAGTACAGAGGCGGTAGATTACCAGATATGCCTGAAGGCCTGTCGCTTAAAGATGTGGATGTTGAGTATGTCGGTGCTTTAGCCCGTCTACAGCGTCTTGATGCTGTTGACTCGTACCGTAACTGGATAGGATTAATCATGGAGTACGCCCAGGTGTCTCCAGATGTTACCGATATACCTGACTTCCATAAAATTATTGACGATGCAGGCGAGCGTTTAGGTGTACCTGCAGAAGCCCGTAAGAGTTTAAGCGAAGCCATGGATATTAAAAAAGCCCGTGAAGAGGCGCAACAAAAAGCACTGGAGGCCGCCACCAACAAAGACCAAATGGGTGCTGCTAATCTTGCTGCTGATGCAAAAAATAAAGAGGAAGGTGCGCGATGAACAAACGCCCCGTCGTAAAAAACGAAGAGCGAGAAAAAATTGTCAGTGCATACCGTCAGGTATTTAACTCGCCCGCAGGTAAAATGGTTTTAGAAGACCTGGAGAAGTCGTTTGGGGGTAATACCTTCGACGATAATATCAACAAGTCTTTCTACAAGCAGGGCCAGCGCGGCGTAATATTAGCTATAAAAACCACCATCGAGGATTAACCATGTCAGAAGAAAACACTGAATGGCGTCAAGCCATACCCGAACAATACCATGAAATGGGTGTTGTAAAAGAAGCCGATAGCATGGAGGCGGTATTCCAGCGTGTCCAGGACTTGAACGAGTACCGTGGTAACAGTATTCGTATACCCGGCGAAGATGCCAGCACTGAGCAAATGCTTGAGTTTACTCAGAAGTTGGTTGATAAAGTACCGGGTGTTATCAAACTCCCGCAGGAAGGTGACGAGGGTTATGATGATATGCTGACCAATGTCTACCAACAGCTAGGCCGACCAGGTGAAGCCTCTGGGTACACGATCACCGAGCCGCCTGAAGGCGTGTCGATGGAAGCTGAAGGTTTTCAGGCCTTTGGGGAACTGGCCCACAGCTTAGGGCTTACCCAAAAACAATTTGATGCATTGGCGAAGCGTGAGTTAGAAAGCACACTCACAGGGCAAACCAATGAAAAAACCAAGATGACGGAAGCTGAGACAGCTATCAAAGCTGAGTTCGGGGCCGCGTATGAGGGCAAGACCAACATCATCAAGGATTTTCTAGCGAAAAATTTCCCTTCAGTGAAAGACACTGAGCTTGCGACTTTCGGACTTGAAACCTGCAAAGAGTTTTTAGCCATGGCTGAAAAACTTAATGCCGAAGGTGGTAGCAGTATTGATACGGGGCTCCAGGGCCAGGAAGCTACTGCGATGACACCAGGTGAAGCTCAAGCGCGTATCACTGAGATACGAAATAACTCAGCGCATCCGTACCATAACAGGGCGGACCCAGGGCATAATGCGGCCCAGGAACAGATGCGTAAGCTGTACCAATACGCGCATGGCACGAAACCTGCCGATAACGGAGTTTCGATGTCAATTAGCGTATAAGCTTGACAGCAACGTAAAGGGGGCTATTATATGAACAAATGCCCCCATTTATGGATACGGCAAAAATTTAACGCCCCCGTATATTCGGCCACGGTGTGAGACTTTTTAAATATAAATAAATATATTTGGAGATAGCATCATGGCTATTACAATCGACAGTGCTTTTGTCCAGCAATTTAAGGACAATGTTGTGCATCTTGCGCAGCAATCAGATACACGCCTTCGCCCAACGGTTCGTGAGGAACCTTTGACTGGTGAAGCTCTTAATATTGACCGTCTAGGCCAAACCGATTCAATCGAGAAGACAGCAGCTCGTGTTGCTACGCCTTTCGTTGATTCGCCTTGGAGCCGTCGTGTTGCGACACCTAAGACTTTCCACTGGGCTGACACCTTTGAGCAGGAAGATAAAGTTAAAATGCTTATCGACCCTCAAAATGCATATGCTCAAAACTGTGGTATGTCTATGCGTCGTGCGATTGACGACTTACTTATTGCCTCTGCCCGTGCTGATGCACTTGACGGCGACGGTGTTGCCGTTCCGCTACCTGGTGCTAATACCCTAGGTGGTGCGACTCAAAAACTGGATTATTCAAACGTACTTGAAATGCAAGACTTCTTGCACTCAGGTGATGTTGATCCTGATGATGAGCGTTGCTGGGTGCTTTCACCTTCTGCGGTTAAAGAGTTATTGAATGATGATAAGATCATCAACTCTGACTACCAGAAGTTGAACATGCTACTAACCAATGGTGTGGTTTCAAGCATCTTTGGCGGTAAAGCAATTTTGTCGAACCGTTTGGAAAGTGCTGGCGCAGGCCGTACTTACAACATGTGCTACACAATGGATGCCTTATGCCTTGGTGTGAACCAGGATATGATGTTCCGTGTTAATGAGCGTGATGACTTGTCATACCTCATTCAAGTGTACGCTGCGTGGACAATGGCTGCGACTCGTGTAGAAGACGAGAAAATCGTATTCTTTGATCACGACGACGCTTAATGCAATCGGTTGAACTGAAAGCATTAACGGAGAGAGCGGTCGGACTTCGCAGGAAGTTTGGCCGTCTTGACATTCTAACAACATCTGAGGGCCTGGGTATCACCAGGTCCGAAGCTGTTGAGGTACTAGAGGCGATGAAAAATGGCACTACCACTAGAAGAAAGGTTGCAAAACCAAGCAAAAAGGCGAAAGGGCCAGCCAAGCGCAGAGCCAGGCGAGCCAAAGAAACCAAAAAATATTAAAGAGAAAAAAGCTGCGGCCAGTAAAAAGGCTAAAGAAGATTAACACGTAGGGGTCAGCTATGACGGATACGACGATTGCTAACAATGCTTTGGCGCGTGTTGGCGCAGAGCGTATCGGTGATATAGAAGACACCACGAAAGGCGCACGGTTATGTAAAGCCTTGTTGCCTACTCTTAAAGAAGAGTTGATTGAGTCTGCACTCTGGGGGTTCGCTTCCAAGACTGTGACGTTACCTCGGTTAGCCGAGACACCGCCACACGCTCAAGCAGCTTTCCAGCTTCCTAATGATTGCGTGCGCGTTGGTTATATCGACGGGCTACCTCGTAATCGTGAGTCTATAAAGAAATGGCGCATCCAGGGTCGTACATTGTTACTCCTTGGAGGTTTCGTGCCGAATCCTTTAAATATCCAGTATGTCAGTAAAACGGTACCTGTGAGTGATTACTCTCCTGCGTTTCGTTTGGCGCTTGAATATCGTCTAGCGGCTGAGATTGCATTGGGTATTCCCGAATCAAAAACACTTCACGACCGCCTTGACAAGAAAGCGATTAAGCAATTATCTATCGCAGCTTCCTACGACGCAGTACAGGGCTCATCAGAATACCGTAAAGAGGGCCGTTTGCACCGTGCGAGGTTAACGGGCACCGGTAGCAGGCCTGACTTTGAGTAATGTAAGTAAAAAATCCAGTTTAAATTACACAGATTTTTCAGGGGGTGAAGTTGCACCCTCAGTTCGCGGGCGCGTAGATAGCGAGAAATATAGCTCGTGGGCCCGTGAAATGAAGAATTGCCGAGGTACCCGCCAGGGTAGCCTTGAAGGTCGTAACGGATTCAAACATTTTTTGGACATACCTGGTGATGACGCGAAAATTTTTCCCTTAGAAATTGAAGGTTTCCAGGAAGGTGTCTTAATTTTTCGTGACGACGGCAACCTCCAAATACTGGGGGAGCGTTTCGCTAACCAGTTAGAATATTTACTAAACCCTACATTCACCTTTGATTTTTCGAGCTGGAATACTACAGGCTGGCGTAAGACGATGATCACTGATGAGGCGTGGACTCCAGAAAGTTACGCGCTAACGCCGATAGGTACTGTGCGCCCTGCGGATGTCACCGGTATTATCCCGGCACCTAATTTCTTCGTGACCAGAAATGATGGTAATTACATTGACGCGCCGTTGGTTTTAAGGTCCAGCACTCGCGACATACGTTTTGAAAGCAACGGTGTTGACAGTGTTGATGACTCTCAGATTGAGCTGGTACCGGATCACTTAAGTATTGTAGGGCGTGTTTCCCAGCTAGTGAGTTTACCTAATGACGGCACTGAAGTTAATTTAACTATAGAGTCCGTCAACACCTGGTTGAGCCCTGAGAGGTATCTCCGTTTTAGTGACGAGAGTGATCTCAGAAAGAATAGCCAGCGGTACTTTGTTGTTGAGTTAGGTACCACTGAAGGGGCCTCTGACATAGGTCTTATATATTCTAATTCAGTTAATCGCTCCAGGGTGCCCGCGGATTTAGAAGATATTAAACCTGTTGATGCATGGACCCGCTACGCGAAGAATGAAGAGACTGACGAAGACCTGGCGTACATAGAGAGCTGGATTACTGACCGTTTTCAGCCTGGCCGCAACCCTGATTTAGAAAATACCCAGGAAGAGCTTGATAGGCTTGAAGCCACAAAAAGGCTTACATCAGGTAGAGAGTTAGCCCAGAGCGCCCTCGGTAGTACAGATACAATGGTCGTAGACTTGAGAGATTACGTCGGCACTGGTGGCGGCCCTGGTAGTACAACGCCTGTCTGGGTTTCAGTCAGAACCTACGGCGATCCCACGCGCAGGGTAGTTGGGCCACCTAATGAGGTAGTCGAAGACCCGCGCACAAGAGATTTAGGGCCTAACTATTCCGAGGTTAGCAATAAACGAGCTTACTGGGATGAAGAAATTGGGTTTAAAAAAATATCAATAACCACGCCACTAGAGACATCAGACTCAGGCGCGGTGGTGCCTTCACCATACCCCAAGGAGGCTCTGGCTAGTTTGAAGTTTGCTACGGCCCCTGAGAATGATGCAATGTATTTTGTGTCTGAGGGCTATCCGCCACACATACTGTCCTATAACAGGGTGACGGAATTATGGTCTTTTACAGTAGCTAACCCCACAGGCTTCCCTTCTGAGTGGGGCCCTGATAATTATCCGAGTTGCGTTACCTTTTACCAAGGGCGTTCCTGGTGGGGTGGCGTCGCTGCCAAACCTTTCAGGCTTTGGGGTAGCGCGTCGAATGATTACTTGAATATTGACCCGCCAGCGGTACCAGCTTCAGCTGACGAGGCTTTATCTTATGATCTTGCTACCGGTGGTGTCATCCGTTGGTTAGCGAGTCGCGACGATTTACTTGTCGGCACTACGCTAGGGGAACTGGCATTGAGAGCTGAAGGCACTGTCCTGTCAGCTATGAACCCGCCACGTGTGACGGTACAGAGTCGTTTCGGAGCGGTCGACCAGCAGGTCGCAGTTGTCGGTACCAGTGTTATTTTTGTAGACGCCAGCGATAAAAAATTACGTGCCATAGATTTTAACAAAGGTAATGAGAGCTGGACTTCAGAGGAAGTCAGCACTTACGCTGAGCATCTTGTTAACAGCCCTACTGATTTATATTACAGCAATAACCCTGAGTCCATATTATGGTTAGTCAATAGTTCAGGCCGTTTAGTGGGCTTCACTGTAGCACCTGAAACAGAAGTCTTTGGGTCTTTTAATTACGACGTAGGCGCGGAGGTAGTTAGCTCATGTCACACTAACTTACCTGGCGACGGAAGAATTTGGTTGTTGGTTCGCAGGGAAAATGCCTTGTCACTTGAAGTTGAAGACGAGGCGTTACTAGACTCCACGCGTTTTTACCTAAATTCTATTGATCCTGATGTGACGTATTCGGACTTTCTAATACCCCCAGAAGCGTATAAGTACACTCATGCGTTAATTAATGGGGAGCCGAAGGATATAGAATTTGATAGCGAGAGCAGAAAAGTTTTAAAAGACGTACCGCAGGGGGCCCAGATAGCCCTAGGTTATGCCTTTGAGCGAGCATGGGAGCCGCTACCTGTAGTGACCGGCCAGAGCAGAGCGCCGTTACTATCAGTTAAGCAGCCTCGAAGAGGGTCAGTGCGTGTGTACGCTTCAGCGCCTCCGTATGTTAACGGCCAGCTACCTCGTGACCAATTAGCCACAGGAGGCGACACAGGGCCTATACTTAACTTTACCGGTGATCTTCCTTTAGAGATAGAGACTAAAGATTCTGTAATCGGTTTAATCAGGTTAACGCAACCCGATCCGGTACCTTTTAGGATTTCGGGCGTGTTCCTTGAGATAGCAGAGGACTTTTTATAATGGTATGGCCAGTGATTGCAGCAGTAGCCGGTATAGGTAGTGCCCTATACAGCTCATCCACAGCCCGCTCAGGAGCGGAAAAAGCTGATGAGAGAGCAGGTAAAGCAGGTAGAGCCGCTCGCGACTTCATACGTGAGGAGACAGCGGAAACACTTCGTCGTAAAGCTATAACCGACGCGCTAGAGCATGGCCAGGGTATGTCTACTATTGCAGCTGCGGGCTTACGTGGTAGTGGTAGTACAGGGGCCTATATGGATTTTCTCAGGACTGAACGAGAGAAGACCAATGCCTGGACACTGAGAGCGGGAGAGTTGAAGGCCGTAGCGGCCCGTAAAGGCGCTGCCATTGACACCAGTGGATTGAAAGCTCAAAGTACCTTATACGCGCTCCAGGCAGTGCAGCAAACCGCCACGGCCTTTGATAGAGGTTTTGGCGGACCTAAGACGATACCCAGTAGTGGGGGTACAAAATGAAGTTACCTGAATACAGACAGCGAGGGGTAGAGAAATTAACGCCTGAGCCTAGTGATGCCCAGCGTATAGCTAATGAAGCTGCGAACAAAGCAAAAGTTGGCGCCAAAGTTTCAGAAATGGGTATGCAGCTTTTTGATGAGCTGCAAGATCGTCGTGACACCATTGAAATACAGAATGTTAATACACATATGGCCGAAACGGATACCCGCATAGCGGATATTGAGGGCCGTGATTACATCCCGGTGTCTCAGCTTGAAGAACTCGGTATTGATGTATCACAGCACACAACGCAAAATTTCGTGTGGCAAGGTGGTAAAGATGAAGACGTCATACAAAATTTTAAAGTCTTTCCTGAAATACAACGTAAGTTAAGAGAAGATGCCGCGGCCCGCGCGGCTGAAGGTATAAGTTATGGGCCTTTAAGAGAGAAATTTGAGGCTGAAGCAAAAGTAACTATCGAGAAAGAAACTGCCCGTTCATTGGTAGTAGCGCGTGACCAGGCTGAAAAAATGCAGCAAGAAGTCACCCTTGATAATATTGATAGGTTGACCGAGCAAGGTAAGTACGAGGAGGCTAAGCATTGGCCCCTG
>Ga0209273_10000688_pt1 | contig 39125 bp, 37 predicted proteins | sample tdAd471_FD_187126 | JGI IMG/M metagenome (GOLD analysis project Ga0209273, IMG submission 187126) | Marine sediment microbial communities from the Atlantic coast under amendment with organic carbon and nitrate - tdAd47.1 (SPAdes)... | ecosystem: Environmental > Aquatic > Marine > Coastal >...
CCCGGTGAGGGGAGCATGCCGCCCGGGAAGATGTAACGCTGGATGAAATCGGTGCTCCGTCGGTAATCATCGAAGAATTCATCGGCGATCGTAATGATCTGCAATCCCGCTTGGCCGCCCGATTTCAGCGCATCATGCACTTTGCCAAAGAACGCTGGCCAGTACTGTTCGCCAACGGCTTCGAACATTTCAATCGACGCAACGCGATCAAACTGACCCTCCACATCGCGATAGTCCACGTAGCGGATTTCAACTTTATCATTGAGGCCGTTCTCGAACATGCGTCGTTGAGCGAATTCGAGTTGTTCTTTCGAGATGGTAATGCCGGTGATTTTGCAGCCCACTTCCTTGGCTGCGTATTCCGCAAAACCGCCCCATCCGCATCCGATTTCAAGAACCGAATGTTCCGGCGTAATTTCGGCTTCGTTGATCAAGGATTGGTACTTGTTCTTTTGCGCTTCAGAGAGTGTCTGATTTGGGTCCGCAAACCGCGCCGAGGAATAAGTCATCGTTGGGTCAAGCCATTGGCTATAGAATGCATTGCCCAAGTCGTAGTGGTATTCGATGTTCTTCTTTGCACCGCTGCGCGAGTTGCGCCTAAAGAAGTGAACGACATTACCAAACACCCGCGCCCAACTCTGCCCATGAAAGTATTCGCGCAAGTGCCGCGAGTTTTCGGCAACAACTTCGAGGAAGACCGCAAGGTCAGGCGAATCCCATAAGCCATCCATATAGGCCTCGCCCATGCCGGTGCCGCCTCCGGTTAAAAGGCGCTTGGCGAAGTCATAGTCCTTGATGACTAGAACGCCGGTCTTGCCGTGCTCTTTTCCTTTGAAGCGAATAACCCGGCCATCGGGCAAGATCATCTGCATTTGGCCGCTGTGAATATGTAGGGCAATGCGCATTACGGCTTTAACCAGAGTGGGCACGCCTTTGAGGTGGCCAATGGTTTCCGGTGTCGCCTCAAAAAATTCTGGTTCATCGATGCGCGATTCGATTGTTGCGTCTGTCATGGGGTCGTCCCCTTGTGGCTGGTGGTCCAAACGCCGCACTCTCAATCTATAACTAGAGCGATTTTGGCCAGTTTCACTGATAGAGGTCAATCGAAATAGACAAGTTTCGGAAACTCTTGAGCTCCAATAAAATGCACTAAAACAATGTGTTACATGGCAAAGCTCATGCTTTCTCAACATAAACGTCTGGCATTGCTGCGAACGGAATAATTTTGGGAGGACTGCGAGTGGCTCCCCGGGCCGGACTCGAACCAGCGACCGGACGGTTAACAGCCGTCTGCTCTACCAACTGAGCTACCGGGGAATATGCCTCGCAAATCGGAGGGGAGCCTATAGCAAAGACGTTTGGGGGTTTCCAGTCCTTTTATAGGCTTCGAGATATGTGGTTCGATTTCGCAAAAAAATGGGCCGCTTGGGAAGCGGCCCAGGAGGTGTTGGGTAAATGGTGGGGTGTCTTCAAGGGAAGACATGTAAATGTTCGTTCACCCGAGTTAATGACCGGTTAACGGGGTGTGGAATCTTCCCTCAACAGGGGAGTTGCCGTTTGTGGCTCGCAGAATTGCTTGAGAAATGGAGGCCACGGCCGGAATCGAACCGGCGTAGACGGCTTTGCAGGCCGCTGCGTAACCACTCCGCCACGTGGCCCTCAGGGATTGATGAGAAACGATCCCGGTCCTCTGATGGGGCGCTTCCTATAGCAGACGGTATGCCGCGCCACAATCCGCAGAATTGGCTCGCCAAAATGTTTGTCATGGCATGACCTGAGCCTTATAAGCGCGGGTGATTTTCACTTCTCAAAGGGCAGAGCCGCGACATCCATGGATGATTTGACCCAAGCGCGCATCAATATGGTCGAGAATCAGATCCGGCCGAGCGATGTGACCGATCTGCGAATTCAGGACGCGTTGCGGTCGATCCCGCGCGAGCTGTTCCTTCCCAAGACGGTTCGTTCGCTTGCCTACTCCGAAGAACGGCTTGAGATTGTTCCGGGGCGACGCGTGATTGAGCCGCGGACATTGGCCAAGATGATCCAGGCAGCTGAGATCAAGAGCACCGATCTTGTTCTCGTTGTTGGCGCCTCGACCGGCTATGCGGCGGCAATCGCCTCTAGGCTCGGGGCCGCGGTCGTTGCTCTTGAAGAAGATGCCTCGCTGGTCGAATCGGCAGTGGCCAACTATTCGCATCTTAATATCGATACGGCTGCAGCAGTCCGGGGCCCGCTGCTGGAAGGGCATGCATCGCAAGCGCCCTATGATGTCATTTTAATCGATGGTGGTGTCGAGCAAGTACCGCAGGCGCTAAACGATCAATTGGCCGAGGGTGGCCGCCTTATCGCCATCACAATGAGCGGATCGACCGGCTCTGTTCAAATGGCGGAAAGGGCGGGTCAAACTGTCTCATCCCGCTACCTGTTTGACGCCACTGCGCCTTTGCTCCCAGGTTTCACGGTTCCCAAGGAATTTGCCCTTTAACGCATCCAATCAGGCCTCTTTGCGCATTACAAAGGCGTAAAGTTGCTTTTGGCATGGCCCTTGGGTTTGGCTCGCGTGTGGATTTCCCCTTGAAACTGGCGGGAATCTCCTAAGATAAGAGCCAAGCCATCAACAAAAGTCTCACGGCGTTTTGTCTCGTTCGTGCATGGGGTCTGTGGCAATGAAGAGCGATGGGACAACGCCGGCGACGGCGCTTTGTATTGGCGTAGTGTTTTATGCGGGGAACTGAATGATGCCGCGTTCAGGCTTGAAGAATTATTGGAGCAGTGCAGCAACAGCTGCGGTATTGGCATGTTGGCTTGCCTCACCGGCAGCAGCGGTCTCAACACTTGAGGACGCGTTGACGCAAACTTACGAAACAAACCCAACATTGTTGGCGGAAAGAGCGCAGCTTCGCGCCGTTGACGAAGGTGTGGCGCAAGCGGCATCAAATTGGCGTCCGACCGTAACCGTCACCGGGACATTCTCCGATGCAGAGACGCGGCTTGATACCGGACCGGGATCAATCCCCAACGGTCCGAGCAACCTCATAAATACCGACAGCGAAAACTACAGCGGAACTTTGGTCGCTTCGCAAAGTGTGTTCCGCGGGTTTCGCAGCGTCAATGAATTCCGCCAAGCCCAAGCAAATGTACGGGCAGGGCGTGCAGGCCTTCATTCAACGGAGCAATCGGTGCTTCTAAGCGCGGTGACCGCCTACCAAGACGTCATTCGTGATCAGGCGGTGGTCGAGCTGCGCCAAAACAACGTCGCGGTTCTTGTACGTCAACTGGAAGCCTCGCAGGACAGATTTGATCTTGGCGATACCACGCGCACGGATGTTGCTCAGTCAGAGGCGCGCCTCAGTCTGGCACGCGCAAATCTTACCGCCGCGGAAGCGCAATCGACTGTAAGCCGCGCTGCATTCGAGCGCATCATTGGCAGCGAACCCGAAACCCTTGTGGCACCTGATGGGCTACCCGTCTTGCCGGCGACAGAAGCCGATGCGATGCGGATGGCGCTCGAAAACAATCCGGCTTTGCGGGCAGCGGTCGAAGCTGAGATCGCCTCGCGCAGGCAGGTTGATATCTCCGTAGGAGCGCTTCTTCCCAGTGCACGGGTTGATGTTACGCTGTCGCATTCCGAGGATGACGACAATCTGCAGACCCAGACAGACAGCACGACGATCGCTGGGACCGTGACCGTGCCGCTCTACCAATCGGGTGCTGAGTACTCAGCCATCCGGCAAGCGCGACAACTCAATAGTGCCGACCGCATTCGGATCGCTGAAACCGAACGGCAAATTCGAGAGACTGTTGCTGTTGCCTGGGATGCGCTCATTTCGACTCAATCTGTCATTACTTCCAGTCAAGAACAGGTGCGCGCGAACGAAATTGCATTTGAAGGTGTTACGCAAGAAGCCCAAGTGGGCTCCCGCACAACGCTTGATGTGCTTGATGCAGAGCAAGAACTCCTGGATTCCCGCGTGTCTCTGGTGCGTGCGCAGCGTGACGAGCTTGTCGCGGCCTATCAGCTGATTGCGGCTGTGGGCGATCTGACGGCGCAAGATCTTGGTCTTCCGGTTGAGTATTACGACCCGGGTCGGAACTTCAGAAATACCTGGTGGCTGCCAATCGGCTGGGGTATGGGGCAATAAAGCTTTAATGTCCGTAAAGTAGGCTTTACGTCAGTGTTGGGCACTGGTGTTCGGTAGATTGCTGTCTTACCGTTGGCATCGCGCCCAAGTTGGCGAAGTTGAAACTCGAGGAATCCCCGATGCCTGAGTCAGAAGCCGCGCAAGAACCCACCATGGAAGAGATCCTCGCGTCCATTCGCCGGATCATTTCCGAGGACCACGGTGACCGCGAGCAAACCGAAGCCGCATCCGACGAAGTTCAGGATGCGCCGGAAGCGTCCTACGAAGACGAACAAAACCCAGAGCAAGTTGCGACGGAACAATTCTCTGCTGAGGATAGTCCGACAGACCCGGAACCCGGTGTTCAAGAGTTTGCCGAAGAGCCCGTTGCGAACACAGAAGGGCATGAGCGCGAAACATCAAACCCAAACGAAGAGCGGTTCGCATCCATCCAATCTGTTTTCGGTCACGACTCTCAAGCAGATAGCGAAGAGGCTTACGAAGGTGAGTACGCCGAAGATGGCGAGGACAACTATCTCGAACCTGAATCTTTTGGCGATGAGGTAGCTGCGGAGACCCAAGAGACATACGTCTCTCTTGAGAGCACGCCGGAGCTTCACGAACCTGAGGTCGAAGCGGCTCGCCTGGAACAAGATCTTGAAGCGGTGCTTGAAGATGAAGTTGCTGAGGAGCTTTTAAGCCCGGCGACCCAATCTCGCGTCGCAGGCATGCTTGGTCAACTTGACGAAGGCAGCGCCGCGGAAGGGCCCTCCACAGAGCAGCCGCTTGAGGCGATGGTGCGCGAATTGTTGCGTCCCATGCTCCAACAGTGGCTCGATGACAATCTGCCCTCCATCGTCGAGCGGATGGTTGAGCGCGAGATCAAGCGAGTTACCCGGGCCCGATAGGAGCCCCTACTACCCAAATTAGCGGGCCGGGCTCCTCTGTAGCGCCCGGCCTTTTTCTTTGCCCGCTTGCCATCAGGGATGCACGCGGGTAGGGGAACGGACAAACAAAATCCAGAGAACGGCGATCCCGAAATGCTTGAGAAGACCTTCAACCCGGCAGAAGTGGAGCCGCGCCTCTATGAGGCATGGGAATCGTCGGGCTCCTTCAAGCCTGGGTCCAAGCCCAAAGCGGACCCCTTTTGCATTGTGATCCCGCCCCCCAATGTGACGGGCAGCCTGCATATGGGGCACGCGCTCAACAATACGCTCCAGGACATTCTAGTGCGCTACGAGCGTATGAAGGGCCGAGACGTCCTTTGGCAGCCGGGCATGGATCATGCCGGTATTGCGACCCAGATGGTGGTGGAGCGCCAGCTTGGGGCCGATGGCGGAAATATGAACCGCCGGGAGATGGGCCGCGAGGCTTTCGTCGATAAGGTCTGGCAGTGGAAAGCCGAAAGCGGCGGCACGATTTTTAATCAGCTTCGCCGTCTTGGCGCTTCATGCGATTGGAGCCGTGAGCGCTTCACCATGGATGAAGGCCTTTCAAAGGCTGTTTTAAAAGTGTTTGTAAGCCTTTATCGTGAGAAGCTCATCTATAAGGACAAGCGTCTCGTTAACTGGGACCCCAAGCTTCAGACCGCCATATCCGATCTTGAAGTGGTTAGCCGCGAAGTGAAGGGCCACCTCTGGCACTTCAAATATCCAATCGATGGGGAAAAGGGCCGATACATTACAGTGGCCACCACACGGCCAGAGACGATGCTTGGGGATAGCGGCATTGCGGTCCACCCCGATGATGAGCGCTACACGGACTTGGTGGGCAGGTTTGCCGTACTTCCCATTGTGGGTCGCAAACTACCCATCGTTGCCGACGACTACGCTGACCCGGAGCAGGGGACCGGGGCCGTTAAAATCACACCCGCGCATGATTTTAATGACTTCGAAGTGGGCCGCCGCCACGACCTAGAGATGATCAACATCTTTGATGCCCAGGCGAAGACGAACGAGAACGCACCGGGGGGCTGGCAGGGCATAGATCGGTTCAAGGCTCGTGACAAAGTCGTTGAAGAGGTCGAACGGCTCGGGCTGCTCGCAGAGATCGAAGATCACGTCCACCAGGTTCCCTATGGCGACCGCTCGGAAGCGGTTGTTGAGCCCTGGTTGACCGATCAATGGTACGTGGATGCTCACACGTTGGCCCAACCTGCCCTGGAGGCCGTACGCAAGGGCGATACAACGTTTGTTCCGCGCAATTGGGAAAAGACCTACTTCGATTGGCTTGAAAACATTCAGCCCTGGTGCGTTTCGCGCCAGCTCTGGTGGGGCCACCAGATCCCAGCTTGGTATGCCGAAGATGGAGAAGTCTTCGTCGCCGAAACTGAAAACGAAGCGATTGCGCTAGCTGAAAAGCACTTCGGGAAACAAGTCGAACTTAGCCGAGACGAAGACGTGCTTGATACTTGGTTCTCATCTGCACTCTGGCCGTTCTCGACACTTGGCTGGCCTGAGAAGACACCTGAGCTTGAGCGGTTCTACAAAACAGATGTGCTGGTAACCGGATTTGACATCATCTTCTTCTGGGTCGCCCGGATGATGATGATGGGGCTTCACTTCATGGATGAAGTGCCGTTCCACACGGTCTACATCCACGCCCTTGTTCGGGATGAGAAGGGGCAAAAAATGTCCAAGTCCAAGGGGAACATCGTCGATCCCTTGGAACTGGTGGATGAATATGGCGCGGACGCTTTGCGTTTCACGTTAGCGGCAATGGCAGCACAAGGCCGCGACATCAAGCTTTCCAAACCGCGTATCGAGGGGTATCGCAACTTCGGCACCAAACTGTGGAATGCGACACGCTTTTGCGAAATGAATGAGTGCGCGCTGTCGCCGGATTATAATCCCGCCAAGCTTGAGGGCACGGTCAATAAATGGATCGTGGGTGAAACCATGCGAACCGTTGCGGCGGTCAGCGAAGCGATCGAAGCCTATAGGTTCAATGAAGCTGCTGGTGCCGCCTACAGGTTTGTGTGGAATATATTCTGTGATTGGTTCCTTGAGTTTTCAAAGCCCGCGCTCACCGGAGAAGACGAGGCCCTCAAGGCTGAAACGCGAGCAACCGCCGCTTGGGTGCGCGATCAAGCGCTGCGCCTATTGCATCCTTTTATGCCGTTTCTGACGGAGGAACTATGGGCCCGTTCTGAAACGCGCGATCATATGTTGATTGTGGAACGCTGGACGGCCGCCGATGCAACGCCTTTGGATAACGCTGCGCACGAAGAAATGAACTGGGTCATCAATCTCATTTCTGAAATCCGTTCCGTGAGATCGGAAATGAATGTGCCCGCCGGTTCAAAAATTCCCTTGCTCATCAAAGGTGCGGACCAAATGATCCGTGACCGGCTTGGACGAAATGAAGCATTGATCGAAGTAATGGCGCGCGTGGCATCGATTAACGAAACAGACGTCATTCCTGATAAAGCCGTACAAATTGTTCTTGGGGATGTCCTCGCCATTCTTCCACTCGCGGATGTGATCGATATCGATCAGGAGTGCGCGCGTCTTGAGAAGGAATTGGCCAAAGCGCGAGCCGAAGTGAAAAAGATCGACGGCAAGCTCTCCAACGCTCAGTTCCTATCTAAAGCTCCCGAACATGTGATCGAGGAACAACGCGGGCGGAAGGCCGATGCCGAGGATCTGGCGGTCAAACTGAATGACGCTCTGACGCGCCTTCAAAGTGGCTCGTGATTTCTTTGTCTCATCTGTGCTAAGTTTGGCGTGGGGCAGGGGAATAGGACTTCACATGCGTAAATACACAATTGCCGCGCTCGTTTTGTGTGCGCTCGCTTCAGCCGCGCCGGCCCAAGCCGACATGGCCGAGGCGCAGCAAGCCTATGCCAACGGCGATTTCGCGCGCGCGGTGGAGCTTTGGCAAGAAGAAGCGACGAACGGCAACGCGGACGCGGCTTGGTATGTGGGCAACATGTTCGTGGATGGCCTCGGTGTTGATTATCCCGATCCCATTCTTGCAACCATCTACTATCAAATGGCGGCCGACCGGGGAAACGTGGAAGGCATGGTCAGTTTGGGTCTCATGTACAATCAAGGCCGGGGCGTCGACCAGGATTATCGTCGGGGCATTGATCTTCTTTACCAAGCAGGTTTGGAAGGCCACCCCGTTGCGCAGGTCGAGCTTGCGAACCTGTTTATGACCGGCGTGCAGGACCAAGTTCAACGAAGCCTACCGCATGCGTTTGAATGGTACGGGCTCGCTGCACGGCAAGGCATAGTCTTGGCGCAACTAAGATTTGGTCAAATGTATTTCGACGGCGTTGGCGTTCCCCAAGACCAGGAAGAAGGCCTTATGTGGTTGGGCGTTGCGCAAGCAGTGGCGAACGCATCTGATGAACCCTATTGGTCGTACCGTGTGTTTCCGCTTGATGCCGAGATTATTCCCGACGATGAAGATGATCCGATGACCACACTACGAAACGCTGTGATCGAAGTTTATCAAGATCATGCGGCGCAAGTCTCAACCGAGACCGCTTATGAAGCGATGAATGCGTCCCGCGCTTGGATAGCCGAGCGGGCGGACTAGTCCTCCAATTGGATCCAAACTGGCACATGGTCCGAGGGGCGTTCCCATCCTCGTGGTCGCTTGTCGACATCTGCCGAGGTAAGGCAGTCAGCTGCCTGAGGTGACAAGAGCAGATGGTCAATGCGTATGCCGTTGTCCTTTTGCCAGGCGCCACTTTGGTAATCCCAGAATGTGTAGAGATGCGGCTCAGAATGGGTGGCGCTGATCGCTTCGGTAAGACCCAGGTGGAGGATCTCCTGAAAGGCGGTTCGCGTCTCAGGGCGGTATAGAGCGTCTTCAATCCAAGCCTTTGGATCATAAACATCATCCGCTGATGGGATCACATTGAAGTCCCCGGCAAGAACAAGCTGTTCTTCTTGCGTGAGAAGCTTCTCCGCATGTTTCTTTAGGCGCGCCATCCATTTGAGTTTGTAGTCGTACTTCTCCCCTGGGACAGGGTTTCCATTGGGCAAGTAAATCGAAGCAACGCGAACGGTGCCTGATTTGGTTGAAACCACAGCCTCCAAGTACCGCGCTTGCTCATCGGATTTGTCACCTGGCAGACCAGCCGTGACATCCTCGAGCGGAAAACGAGAAAGGATTGCGACGCCGTTATATGTTTTTTGGCCATGGACCGCGACGTTGTAGCCGAGGTCTTCGTAGAGTGAGCCGGGAAAGTTCTCGTCAACGCATTTCAGCTCTTGAAGACAAAGAACATCGGGCTCCGCATCATTCAACCAATTGGCCACATGCTCAGCACGCGCCTTAATCGAGTTGACGTTCCATGTGGCGATTTTCAATTGAATGTCCCCGCTCCAGATTGCGAGCAGGCGTAGCACAATTTTAGCCAGCGACTAAACAGCGAATGACGTACCGCACCCGCAGGCGCTTTGTGCATTCGGGTTTTTGATCTGGAATGAGGCACCGATAAGTTCGTCCACATAATCAATTTCAGACCCAGCCATAAACTCAAGTGACATGGCATCAATCCAGACCGTGGCGCCGTTGCGCTCGAGCACCAGATCGTCCTCGGCCGGCGCACCTTCATCGAAGTTGAATGTGTATTGAAATCCAGAACAGCCGCCACCAATGATACCGATCCGCAGAACCGTTCCCGGCGCTTCGGTGTGGAGTACCTTGTTGATCTGCTTCGCTGCCCGTTCGGAGAGCGAAACCGGTAATTCTTGGATATCGGACATCAGTGCCTTCCTTCGACCCCTAAAAGATAGGTGAGCTACTGAATAATTCAAACGGCGAATGTGACTTTCGGTGGGAAGTGTTAAAAGGGCGTCATGAACCGGCCCTCCGCCCCCGTATCCGCCGATTACGCGCCATTTGCTTGCCACCCCGGCCAGAGCAGGGGGCGTTTCTATCCCGAGGCCGAGAGCCGAACCCGAACCTGTTTCCAGCGTGATCGGGACCGGGTCATCCATTCTTCGGTCTTTCGGCGCTTGATGCACAAGACCCAGGTTTTCGTCCACCACGAAGGTGACCACTTCCGCACCCGGCTGACGCACTCATTGGAGGTTGCCCAGATCGCGCGTTCCATCGCACGTGCGCTGCATCTTGATGAAGACCTGGCGGAAGCCCTAGCGCTTGCTCACGACATTGGGCATTCGCCCTTCGGCCATGCGGGAGAAGATGCGCTGCACGCTTGCATGGAAGATTATGGCGGGTTTGATCATAACGCTTATGCGCTTCGGCATGTGGTTGAGCTTGAACAGCGCTACGCTTCGTTCGATGGCCTCAACCTTACATGGGAAACTCTAGAGGGGATTGTCAAACACAACGGACCTTTGATGGGCGAGGGCGCAAAGCACGATAGCGTTGCTGACAGCATCACCACGTTTAGCGCTACCTGGGATCTTGAGTTGGGGACGTATGCATCTGCTGAAGCGCAAGTCGCCGCATTGTCAGACGATATCGCCTATAATAATCACGACTTGGATGACGGCCTCCGAGCGGAGCTATTCAAGTTTGAGGATATTGAAACACTCCCGCTTATCAGTGATCTCGCGCGCGAGGTGCGATCTGCCTATCCAGGAATTGAAGGCAAGCGACTGCGCCACGAAACCATCAGGCGTCTCATAAGCCACATGATTGAGGATTTGCTGGCCGAGACCTCGCGGCGCATCGCCGACCTGGACCCGCGGTCGGTGGATGAGGTGCGGGGGCTGGGTAAGCCGCTCATTGGTTTTTCGAAAGAACTTCAATCCACGGACAAGGTCCTTCGCGCGTTCCTTTTTGAGAATATGTACCGGCACGAGCGCGTGGTCGGGTCAGTTTCCAAGGCGCAGCTGATCGTCCGGGAGCTCTTCGAAGGGTTATTCCAGGACCCAGATAATCTGCCCGAAACCTGGCGGGTCGCTTGTTCCGGCAATGGCGAGCCCGCAACGGCCAGGGTCGTTTGCGACTATATTGCGGGAATGACCGATCACTTTGCGCGGCAAGAGCACGAGCGCCTTTTTCCGGGTCAAAGTTAGGCGAGGTGCCCAATTTTGCGTTGTCGGCAGATTGCCCCTAAGAAGAGAGGCGCACTAGACTGCGCCATCCCAAAAGCGAGTCGGCCCGTCGGTACCCGCTGTCCCCCGTGGCCTGGAGAGGCAAATGAGTAAACAGGATTACGATATTGAGCGTGGGGTGTACCAAACACCCTCCAACGATGATGATCTCTATGACGAGTACGACGATGAGGACGGCTTCGGGCGCGGGCCGGTTTTCGCAATTTTTGCGGTTATCGTCTTATCGGCCTTTGTAGGGATTGTTTGGCTCGCCTATCAGCAAGGCGTGCAACGAGGGATTAACTCGCAAACGCCCATCGTCACGGCCTCCAATGATCCCTTCAAAGTGGAACCGGATGACCCAGAGGGGATGGCCGAACCCGTCGACACATTCACCGACGATGTTCTGGCGGGCAGCACCCCGGAAGAACAAGAGGCGACGGTGACCTCGACGAGAGAAGAACCCATCACGGTTCCCCCACCGAGCAGTGAGGTTGGCAATGACACTCCGACACTGCGCTCATCTCAGATTGAAGAACAGGTTGAAACTGCGGCCGCGACCGAACTAGCCGTACCGCCGCCTTCGGCAGGGGTCCGCGGTGATGAAATCACGCGTGCCGTTTCGCAACCCACGTCCAGCACCACGACCGAAGCAGAAGATACGCCGCCGCCGCAGGAAGTTGAGACCGCTGTGGTTCAACCTTCAACACAGTCTCAACCAGCTGAAACCACCGTTCAGGGACCACCGGCGCCGGGAACCAGTAGCATTCCGGCGGGCGATGTTTTTGTCGTTCAAGTGGCCAGCGTGCCTGAACGTTCAGATGCAGACGCCGTATGGACACGTCTTCAAGGCAATCACGCGTCGATCCTGGCAGGTTACGCCCAAGACGTTCGGGCGGTGGATCTGGGCGATCGTGGAACCTGGTACCGGCTTCGGCTCGGGTTCTTCGGATCCCTTGAGGATGCCACACGCGTTTGCAATCAATTGCGCGCTGCAGGGCAAGACTGCATCGTTACGACAGGCTGACCCATGCTTGCTGCCATCTTCGGCTGTGAAGGGACCTCGCTCACGAAAGCGGAGACGGATTTCTTTCGCGATGCTGAGCCATGGGGGTTCATAGTCTTTCAGAGAAACTGTGAGACACCCCAACAACTTAGCGCCCTAACTTCATCCTTGCGTGCCACTGTTGGCCGAGAGAACGCCCCTATCTTGATTGATCAGGAAGGAGGACGGGTGGCGCGGCTTAAGCCGCCCCACTGGCGGAAATATCCATCCGGTGATGCTTTTGCCCAACTTGCGGCCACCGATCTGGAAGCAGCCACCAACGCAGCGAAGCTGGTCATGCATCTCATTGGCCAGGAATTGTTAGCCGTCGGGATCAACGTCGATTGCCTTCCCATCTTGGATGTACGCCAGCCTGACAGCCATGACGTCATTGGTGATCGGGCCTACGGCAAAGACGCCAAGACCGTTACTGAAATCGGCATGGCGGTCGCCGAAGGGCTTTGCGAGGCAGGCGTTCTACCGATTATCAAACATATCCCCGGCCACGGGCGGGCCCGCGTGGACAGCCATCTTGAATTACCGGTAGCGGATGTGAGCCTCGACGACCTCCAGACAGTCGATTTTTCGCCCTTCAAGGCTTTGTCAGGCTTGCCGATGGCCATGACAGCTCATTTGCTCTATCCGGCGCTTGATCCTGAAAAGCCCGCCACAACCTCCGAAAAAGTGATTCGGGAGGTGATTCGCGGCGAGATTGGATTTGACGGTCTTCTTATGACCGACGATCTTTCTATGGAGGCTTTGGGTGGATCGATTGGCGACCGCGCACGCGAATCGATCCAAGCTGGCTGTGACATGATCCTCCATTGCAATGGGAAGCTGGAGGAGATGAAAGCTGTCGCGCGAGAAACGCCCCAGTTAGAGGAGCGATCACTTGACCGCGCGCACAAAGCCGCCACGTATCTAAATGAGCGGCCGCGGGTAAAAGTGGATCCGGCAGAGGCGATTGGGCGTCTTGCGGATGTGGGGATTACGGTGGAGACAGTATGAGTGAGGATTTCGACGCGCCGGTCAGGACCGCGCCGACGGAAGTCGACGCCGGTGGCCTGATTATCAACATCGAGGGCTTTGAAGGCCCGCTCGATGTGCTATTGGCGCTCGCCCAATCACAGAAGGTGGATCTCGCCAAGATCTCCATCCTGCAACTCGTAGAACAGTATCTCGTGTTCGTGACCGAAGCGCGCAAACTCAGGCTTGAACTGGCGGCTGATTACTTGGTGATGGCGGCGTGGCTCACGTACCTCAAATCAAGGCTTCTGCTTCCGCCTGAGGAAGAAGATGAGGATGGGTTGTCAGCCGAAGAGATGGCTGCGCGGCTTGCCTTCCAGCTTCAAAGGCTCGAAGGCATTCGCACTGTTGCCGCTCGGCTTATGGCAAGGGACCGGCTTAATCGCGATGTCTTCGGAAGAGGGCAGCCTCAACAGCTTAAAGTCATCAAGACGCCGTCGTATGAAGACAATCTTGTTGATCTGCTCAAGGCATATTCGACACAGCGCATCCGAACATTGCCGCGCGATTACACGATCACCCGCCCGCCAGTGTGGGCCATCGAAGACGCACGGCACCGGATTGAATCCATGCTCGGGAAAATACCGGATTGGAGCAGCCTTGATTTGCTGGTGCCGCCTCCAACCTCAGCAGGCAAACGTTCGGGCCTCGCCAGCACATTTGCGGCAACGCTGGAGATGGTGCGCGATGGTGTCATGGAAGTTCGGCAAATGGATCGGTTTGGTCCAATTTTTGTAAGGCGGCGGGGTACGGAGCCCGCCAATGATGCAGGGGAACAGGGCGATGGACGCCGAAGTTAGCAACGTAAAAGTTATGAACGACGACAACGAAGATAACCCCGAAGGAGGGGAGGCCGCCTCCAACGTCACAAAGCTCCCGCAAAGCGGCATGCAGCACTTGCGCATGCTCGAAGCGATGCTGTTCGCTTCCACCAGGCCGTTGTCGGAAAAAGAGCTGGCAGATCGTATGCCTTCGGGCATTGACGTAGGCGCGCTGCTCTCTGACTTGCGCGAGGTCTATGACAAGCGCGGCATCATTCTCGATAAAGTTGCCGATAAGTGGGTTATCCGCACTGCGTCTGATCTCAACTACCTTTTTCAAAAGGAAGCGGTTCAGCCCAAGCGCCTTTCAAAGGCAGCGATTGAGACCTTGTCGATCATCGCCTACCACCAGCCGGTAACGCGCGCAGAGATTGAAGAGATCAGAGGCGTAACCGTAAGCAAGGGAACGCTCGATCTTCTACTTGATGTGGGTTGGATTCGTCTTCGCGGCCGGAGGCGGACACCTGGTCGGCCGATCACCTATGGCACATCGGAACACTTCCTCGAGCACTTTGGTCTTGAGAACGTCGGTGATTTGCCCGGGCTTGATGACCTCAAGGCTGCCGGTCTTCTTGAGGCGAACCTGCCGCCCAACTTTGCGGTACCAGGGCCCAGTGACGAACTTGGTGAAGAAGAAGACGCCTACGAGGAAGACGAGGATCGTCCCGATCTTCTTACAGAGATTGAGGCCGAAGCTTCCGAAACTCTGGAAGAGGGCGATCCGGACGACACCGAAGAGTAGGCAAAAGGCTCATTTCCGCCTCTGATTGCAGTCTGGCCCGGGGTCTGCCAATCTTCGGCCCCGCGTGGGAAGAGCCCATACTTTGAAAGGATCTGCCTCATGTTTCCAGGATGGTGGCAACTCTTGTTGGTCGTGCTTTTGGCTGTGCTTCTCTTTGGGGGGCGGGGCAAAATCTCTGAGCTAATGGGCGATGTTGCAAAAGGAATTCGCAGCTTTCAAAAAGGGCTAAGCGACGACGACCAAACGAGCACGTCGCAGCAGCGCGAAGTGGAAGATAGCGCCGAGCAAGATGCTCACGAAAGCCGCGACGAAACCCGCACACCGTAGGCGCGGCGCGGCAGAGACCAAATGCCCTCAATCGGATCAGTTGAAATTCTTGTCGTAATTCTCGTGGCCTTCCTTGTAGTGGGCCCGAGAGATTTACCACGGCTTATGCGCACCATGGGCGCATGGGTGCGGCGTGTAAGAGTCATGGCGGCAGAGTTTCAGCACAATCTGGACGCCGTAGTGAAAGAGGCCGATCTCGAAGATCTCAAGAACGATGTGGCTGCCATCAGGCAAGAAGCTGAAAACGCCAAGCGCTCGGTTACTGCGCCGTTCTCAAATCTCGATCCAATCAAAGAAAAGAAATCCGATGAAGGGGCAGGCGAGTGAGCGAGCCCCACATGGAAGCAAGCCGCGCGCCGCTGCTTGATCATTTGTTTGAACTCCGAACCAGGTTGTTCCGATCGCTTGCGGCTTTCGTAATCACTTTCATCGTTTGCTATATTTTCGCCGAACATATCTATGAGTTTTTGGTTCAGCCTCTTGCAATTGCATTTGACGGCGAGGAGGGGCGCCGTTTGATTTTCACGGCCCCGCAGGAAACCTTCATTACGTATTTGCGGATCTCAGCTTTCGGCGCGCTTTGTTTTTCGTTTCCATGGGTCGCGGGTGAGATCTGGTCCTTTGTGGCGCCGGGGCTTTACAAGAACGAGCGTAAGGCCTTCTTGCCGTTTATCCTGGCAACGCCGGTCCTCTTCGTGGCCGGTGCGTCGCTTGTTTATTACTTTGTCATGCCGCTGGTTTTTCGGTTCTTCTTGGGGTTCGAAACCCCAGGCGGGGATGGCGGTCTTCCCATCGAATTAGAGACCCGCGTGAGCGAATATCTCTCGCTCGTTATGACGCTGATGTTTGCCTTTGGGCTTTCCTTTCAATTGCCTGTTCTGCTGACGCTTCTTGGGCGGGCGGGGATCGTAAGTGCGGACTTCCTCCGCCGCGGCCGCAAGTATGCCGTCGTCGGGGTATTTCTGGTGGCGGCATTTTTGACGCCGCCGGACATCATCAGTCAGATCGGTCTCGCGATCCCCGTCCTCCTGCTCTACGAAATCTCGATCTGGGCGGTGGCGGTGATTGAGAAACGCCGCAAGGCAGACGAGGCCGCGCGCGACGCTGGACCCTAGAGGCCCCCTCGTTTATAGAGGGCGGAAATCAGCCAATTCATGAGTCGAAGGACCGGTCGTCATGTTTGACATCAAGGCCATCCGGGACAATCCGGACCTATTTGACAGCGGCCTTGCCAAGCGGGGGGTCGAGCCTCATTCCGCGAAAATTATCGCGCTCGACGAAGAACGCCGTGCGGTTATCAGCCATGTGCAAGAAGCACAAACCCAGCGCAACGACGCCTCCAAATTAATCGGGAAGGCAAAAGGCAGCGGCGATGATGCTGAGGCGCAACGCTTGATCGACGAGGTCGCCAAACTAAAAGACGAACTTCAAAAGGGCGAAGACCGTCAACGGTTACTTGAACAAGAGCTGCAAGACCTGCTCGCCGGAATTCCAAACATTCCCCTCGATGAGGTGCCGATTGGTGATGATGAGGAAGCTAATGAGCTGCATCACACCCATGGTGAACCGCGTAAACTGAACTTTGAGCCCAAAGAACATTTTGAACTCGGTGAAGACTTAGGTCTCATGGACTTTGAAACGGCGGCTAAACTGTCCGGCGCCCGGTTTGTGGTTTTGAAGGGCCCGCTTGCACGAATGGAGCGGGCGCTCGCAAATTTCATGCTGGACATTCACACATCAGAGTTTGGCTACGAGGAAATTGCCCCTCCATACCTAGTGCGTGATGAAGCGGTGTTCGGCACATCGCAACTTCCAAAGTTTGCGGAAGATCTGTTTCGAACCGAAAATGGATTTTGGCTTGTTCCCACAGCGGAAGTACCGCTGACCAATCTCGCGCGCGAGTTAATCCTTTCCGAAGAGGAACTACCCAAAAGATATACCGCCTATACGCCGTGTTTCCGCTCCGAAGCGGGATCGGCCGGCAAAGACACGCGCGGCATGATCCGCCAGCACCAGTTTTCAAAAGTCGAACTTGTTTCGGTAACAGCGCGAGAGAAATCTCTGGACGAGCATGAGCGAATGCTTTCGGCAGCCGAGGAAGTGCTGAAGCGTCTTGATCTGCCTTATCGCGTCATGACGCTTTCCACTGGCGACATGGGCTTTGCCGCACAAAAGACCTACGACATTGAAGTATGGTTGCCGGGGCAGAATACATTTCGCGAAATATCCAGTTGTTCGGTGTGTGGAGATTTTCAAGCGCGGCGGATGAACGCGCGGTATCGCCCGGAGGGGGAGAAAAAGACTCACTTCGTTCACACACTGAACGGCTCGGGGTTAGCGATTGGTCGGACGATCGTGGCGATTTTAGAGAACTACCAGCAAGCGGACGGCGGCATCGCCATTCCTGATGCGCTCCAATCCTATATGGGCGGGCGACAAGCGATCAGTAAAGAAGGCACCTAATGAAGCCTCTCGACGGCGTACGCATTCTGATTACCAATGACGATGGTATCCACGCGCCCGGCCTTGAAGTGCTTGAAGCGATCGCGGGCCAGCTTTCCGATGACGTTTGGGTGGTCGCGCCCGATAGCGAGCAAAGCGGCGCGTCCCATTCGCTCACGTTGCACGAACCCATTCGCGTTCGTGAATATGGCCCGAAACGTTTCGCCGTTGTGGGTACGCCCACCGATTGCGTCGTAATGGCGATCCATCACCTTCTGAAAGACAACAAACCAGATTTAGTTCTCTCAGGGGTCAACCGCGGTGCCAATGTTGCCGATGACATTACATATTCAGGGACGGTTGCTGGTGCCATGGAAGGCACTGTAATGGGCGTGCCGTCAATCGCGTTAAGTCAGACCTATGGCTGGGAGCACAGAAACTTGCCGCCCTGGGAAACGGCGGCGGCCCACGGGCCCAAGTTGATCGCACAGCTTTGGGACATTGGATGGCCCGACCATGTGTTGCTCAACATCAATTTCCCAGACCGCGATCCGGAGGGGGTAACGGGTACCGAGGTCACCAGCCAAGGCAAGCGCGATGTCTCAGCCCTCAAAATCATCGAACGCGAAGATGGCCGCGGCATTCCCTATTTCTGGTTTGGTTTTCAGCCGCCGGAAGTTTTTGCGCCGGACCCGGGAACCGACCGTCACGCGCTTTGGCATGGACGGATTTCGGTAACCCCGCTTCACATGAACCTGACAGAACCCCAAATCGGCGATGCGCTGTCTGATGCACTGGCGGCGCTTAAACCGGCGGACGGAGACCCTGAACGGCCGTGATCAAAACGCCTAGTAAGATTGACGAACGCAAGATCGAACTACTGATGGCATTGCGGCGCCAAGGCATTACCGACGCGCGCGTTCTTTCTGCCATCGAAAGGGTTCCGCGCGATCTCTTTGTGGCGGACCCGTTCAAAGACCAAGCCTATGACGACAATGCGCTTCCCATCGAGTGCGGGCAAACCATCAGCCAACCCTATGTGGTCGCGTACATGACCGAGAAGCTCGAGGTCGGCCCGCGCATGAAGGTGCTTGAGGTGGGTACAGGCTCTGGTTATCAGACTGCCGTTCTTGCTCAGCTCTGCCGCCGTGTTTACACAATCGAAAGATATCGGACACTTTTGGGCGAAGCTGAAGAGCGTTTTAACGCCCTGGACCTTCATAACATCACATCAAAAAGTGGGGACGGATCAAAGGGTTGGCCTGAACAAGAGCCGTTTGACCGCATAATTGTCACCGCTGCGGCAGAAGAACTTCCTGAGTCGTTGTCAAGTCAACTAAAAATTGACGGTTGGATGATTATTCCTATCGGGCGGTCCACCAGGGATCAGAAGCTCTACCGCATTCGGAGAACCGAAACGGGGTTCGAAGCAGAAGAGCTTTTGCCGGTGCGCTTCGTGCCTTTGGTCGAGGGGATGCCAAAGGACGCCTGATCTCAACAGGGCTGCAATGACGCGGGGCATTGGTCACGTTCTGAAGAGGCAGGTTGAGAAATGTCGCAACAAAACCGGAATTCGCTGCAGCGATTTGCAAAACTGGGTGCGATCGCAATGCTCGCGCTTATGGCCGCATCGTGCAGCCGCATACCTTTTGCTCCTGTCTTTCACGGCAATGGCCATTCAATCTTTGAGCGCAATGGCGGCCGCGCGGAAACTGGCAACACTCCGTATCAAGTAACTGTCCGCCGCGGCGACACGCTTTCAGAAATTGCCCTGCGCCACGGGGTTCCGACCCGTGACATTGCGCAGGCCAACGGCATTCGCGCGCCCTTTACGATCCTTGTAGGCCAGCGCCTCACCGTTCCAGGTGCGCCGACACACACCGTACGACGGGGCGAATCCCTTTCGGTGATTGCGGGCCGGTATAATCTTGATACGCGAGAGCTTGCCCGTGCCAACAGTATTCTCCGCCCGGACCGTATCTATGCAGGGCAGCAGATCGTTCTGCCCTGGGGTGCCACCGGAAGCCGCCGCTCAACGAGTTCTACCCAGGTTGCGTCGATCTCATCGCCACGCGCAGCGGCCCGCCCTAGGGCTGAGCGCACCACGCCGGCTCCGCGCCGGGTGACACCAACGCCGGCAAGTTCCGTAAGCGCACGCGATCTTGCACCGCCAGCGCGATCAGGGCGTGGCTTCATGTGGCCGGTGGATGGGCAGATCGTCTCGGGCTACGGCCCCAAGGGGGATGGTCAACATAATGACGGTATCAACATTGCGGTGCCTGAAGGGACCCCCGTGCGCGCTGCCGATAGCGGCGTTGTGATCTATGCCGGAAATGAAGTCCCGGGTTATGGCAATCTCATCCTGATCCGCCACGAAAGCGGATATGTGACGGCCTACGCCCATAATTCGCGGTTCACAGTCGGCCAGGGCCATGTGGTGGACCGGGGAGAGATCGTTGCGCTATCGGGCCGCACGGGCCGAGTTTCCTCGCCTCAAGTCCATTTTGAGGTCCGGCGGGACGCTCAAGCCGTCAACCCCTCACAATTCCTTGCAGGGGCCTAGCCAGGCTCCTCCACACTTCCTACCTACGAAGACCTGACGTCCCGTTTGCATTGGGGCGCGGCGTGGCTATAGTCCGCGCCAAATCACCCCTGGGGCGTCTGGGAGACGCCTTCAATTCATTCGGGAACGCAAACACATGGATCCTCAATTCGTTCAGACCCTGATCATGATCGGGCTTCTTTTTGGCATCATGTATTTTTTCATGATCCGGCCTCAGCAAAAGCGCCTGCAGCAACACCGGGAAATGGTGGCCGCTATTCGACGCGGCGATACGGTTGTTACCGCCGGCGGTGTCGTGGGCAAAGTGACCAAAGTCGTGGATGACAGTGAGGCCATGGTGGAAATTGCCGAAGGCGTTCGCGTTCGCATTCTCAAGCACACGGTTACGGACGTCCGCTCAAAAGGCGAAGCACCTGCAGCGCCCCCTAAGCCCGCCAACGACTAATCTACGCCGCACCAGGAACACCCGCTCATGCTTTATTTCCAGACTTGGAAAGTCATTCTTGTACTCGGCATCTGCGTGCTGGGCATTCTCTTTGCTCTTCCAAATGCGCTGCCCCAGGATGTGCGCGACAATCTACCGGCGCGATTTAGCCAGACACTCAATTTGGGTCTCGACCTTCAGGGCGGGGTTCACCTACTTTGGGAAGTGGAATCGAGCGAACTCGTTTCAAACCGACTTGAAGTGGTTGAAGACGATGTGCGGCAAGAGCTTCTCGCCAACAACATCGGCTATACGGGTATCGGCGTCGTTGAAGATCGCTTTCAAGTGCGTGTGCGTGACATTGCACAGCTTAGCCAGGCTGTTTCGCTGATTGAAGATTTGGCGGCGCCCGTGACCGGCGTCGGTTTTGCGGGATCAGTACAGGACATTGCCGTCTCGTCATCGGGAGATGGGCTGATTACTGTAGTGCTTACAGAAGAAGCTCTCGATCAGTTGGTCGGTCAAGCGGTGACTCAATCAATTGAAATCGTAAGGCGCCGGATTGACGAACTTGGTACGCGTGAACCTACGATCCAGCGGCAGGGCCGGGACCGAATCATTGTGCAGGTTCCAGGTGAAAGTGACCCGCAGCGCATCAAAGACATCATCGGCACAACGGCGCACATGGAATTCCGCATGCATGATGCCAGTGTTTCGATTGCCGAAGCCCTTGATGGTGCGGTCCCGCCAGGCTCTGAAGTATTGACTTCCAATAATCCAAATGAGCCCTATGTTCTTGTTCGTCGGCGGGCGCTGATCGATGGCGAGCGACTTGCAAATGCTCAACCAAGTTTCGATCAAAACAATCAACCGGTTGTTTCAATCCGTTTTGATACGCGGGGCGCCCAGGCTTTTGCATCGATAACGCGAGAGAATGTGGGCTCGCGGTTCGCGATCGTGCTTGATGATCTCATCATCACCGCGCCAGTTATTCGTGAAGTGATCCCGGGCGGCAATGCCCAGATAAGTGGCGGGTTTACGGCTGAAACCGCAAACGATCTTGCGATCTTGTTGCGCGCCGGTGCTCTTCCCGCGCCCCTAACGGTTATCCAAGAGCGGACGGTTGGGCCGGGACTGGGTCAAGATTCGATCGATGCGGGCCAGATCGCGGCGATAATTGCCCTCGCATTTGTTCTCGGATTTATGATCCTCAGTTATGGCCTATTTGGAATTTTTGCGGACATTGCACTCTTCGTGAACCTTGTGCTGATCGTTGGTGCGCTTTCGCTATTGCAAGCAACTCTTACGCTGCCAGGTATTGCAGGGATTATTCTGACCGTCGGGATGGCGGTTGACGCCAACGTGCTTATCTTTGAACGCATCAGAGAAGAAGTTCGAAGCGGTAAGACACCGATCAATGCGGTTGATACGGGGTATTCAAGAGCCCTGTCGACCATCTTGGACGCCAACATCACGACGCTCATTGCCGCTGTGGTCTTGTTCTGGCTGGGGGCAGGCCCAGTGCGCGGCTTCGCCGTCACCCTTGGGATCGGAATCATCACATCCGTATTCACTGCGGTCACATTTACGCGCCTGATTGTCGCAACCTGGCTTCGGGCACGTCGTCCCGAGCGGCTACCAATATAGAGGGGAGATCACACCATGTTGCTTCGTCTTGTTCCTGGCAAAACTGAAATCCCCTTCATCCGTTTCCGAAAGGTCAGTTTGGTGCTTTCGGGTCTCTTTATGGTGGGCTCGCTTGCGCTCTTTTTTCTCAACGATCTCAACTACGGCATTGATTTTCGCGGCGGGATTTTGATCCAAACTTCCGTGGAAGAGGCCATGCCCATTGACCGTTATCGCGAGGTCGTCGGTTCACTTGGACTTGGAGACAACAGTATCCAAGAATTCGGCACGCCCGAAGATGTGCTTATTATTATCGAGGCGCAGTCGGCCGATGGTGGCGAACGCGAGGCGGAACTTGCGCAGCAGGCAGCCCTCGAGATAGCGCGCGATGCTCTCAGCGCTGCATTTCCAACGATTACCTTTGAGCGGACCGAGGTTGTTGGCCCCAAAGTGAGTGGCGAACTCGTGACCGCAAGTACTTATGCCGTTCTTGGGGCAGTATTCCTTGTGCTCCTGTATATCTGGTTCCGGTTTGAATGGCAATTTGCAGTGGGGGCGGTTGCCGCACTTGTGCACGATGTCATTTTGACAATTGGCGTATTCTCACTGCTGCAACTCGAATTCAATCTCTCGATTATCGCGGCGCTTCTTACGATCGTTGGGTACTCCCTCAACGACACCGTTGTGGTCTTCGACCGTATTCGCGAAAATCTTCGTAAATACAAACGGATGCCAATCACGCAGCTCCTGGACCAATCGATCAATGACACCCTATCGCGCACCGTGATGACATCTGTGACCACGCTGCTTGCACTCTTGGCGCTCTATACGTTCGGGGGTGAAGTGATCCGCGGGTTTACCTTCGCCATGATCTGGGGCGTGATCGTCGGGACGTACTCATCGATCTTTATCGCTTCGCCAATGCTTATGATCTTGGGCGTGAAGCGCGATTGGAGCGAAGGCGGCGATGGTGCGGCGGTGCAAACGCACTAAGTACCAATTATTCGGCCGCGGCCTTTCGCACACCTAACCAACTGTCAATGTCGGCAATCGCACGACGAGCCATTGCGCGCTTTCGTGCGCGGCCTTTTTCTTTGCCGCGCAGCCGTTTGCCATCTTCCGGGACGGGCAGTGCGATGTCAGGAAATAGACCAAAGTTGATATTCATGGGTTGGAACGAACGCTTCCCTTCAGCGATATGACCGCCGGTAATGTGCGCAACCAGCGCGCCCATTGCTGTGGTGGGCGCAGGCGGAGCAAGCGTTTGGCCGAGGCGTTCTGCGGCAGCAAACCGACCCGTTAGCAGCCCCATGGCCGCGCTTTCCACATAACCTTCAACGCCAGTGATCTGGCCCGCAAACCTGAGACGGGGATCTGATTTAAGGCACAGTGTTTCATCGAGCAGTTTTGGTGAATTAAGAAACGTATTTCGATGGAGCCCGCCGAGGCGAGCAAAGCTTGCGTCCTCAAGTCCCGGGATCATGTGGAAGATGCGCGTTTGCTCCCCGTGGCGCAGCTTGGTTTGAAATCCAACCATGTTGAAGAGCGTGCCAAGGGCATTGTCCTGTCGCAGTTGCACAACTGCGTAGGCTTTCTCTTGCGGATTATGCGTATTGGTCAGGCCCACGGGTTTCATGGGGCCGTAGCGCAGGGTTTCGCGCCCCCGTTCAGCCATAACCTCGATTGGCAAACAGCCTTCAAAAAAAGGCGTGCCTTCCCATTCTTTGAAATCTGTTTTCTCGCCCTCAAGAAGCGCATCGATAAACGCTTCATATTCGTCGCGGGTCATCGGGCAATTGATATAGGCGTCGCTCTCACCGGCGGGGCCGGGCTTGTCATATCGGGATTGGCGCCATGCGATATCCATGTTGACTGTGTCAGCATAAATAATGGGCGCGATGGCATCGAAAAATGAAAGCTCGTCCTCACCCGTCAATTTGCCGATTGCACCCGCCAATGCCGGAGACGTGAGGGGGCCCGTTGCGATGATGACGCTGTCCCACTCACTAGGCGGAAGGCCATCGATCTCACCCCGTTCAATGGTGATAAGCGGCTCATCCTCAAGTGCCTTTGTCACGGCCGCCGAGAACCCGTCGCGATCGACAGCAAGCGCGCCGCCAGCGGGGACCTGATTGGCATCACCGCATCGCATAATGATCGAGCCGCAACGGCGCATCTCTTCATGGAGAAGGCCCACGGCATTATTTTCCCAATCATCAGAGCGAAAGGAGTTGGAACATACGAGTTCCGCCAGGCCGTCCGTTTTGTGTGCATCGGTCCGGCGAGTGGGGCGCATTTCGTGCAGCACAACAGGAATACCTGCGCGCGCCGCTTGCCAGGCTGCTTCACTACCCGCGAGCCCGCCGCCGATAATGTGGATGGGTTTCGTCGTCATGGCGCGGAACCTAGGGCAGAGAGCCTCTGGTTTCTAGTCCTGTCTAGCCCCACACAGGCGGGCGCTTGTCCTTCCAGGGGCGAGCCTCTTCGAGCTGTCCCGCAAGACGGTAGAGCGTTGCCTCATCACCATACCGGCCCGTGAACATGACGCCGATGGGTAGGCCTTCATCGTCCCATGCCAGTGGAAGAGAAAGCGATGGTTGGCCGGTAAAGTTATAGGGCGGGGTGAACGGAAAGGTCTTCGCTTGATGTGCGTCCGTCGTGCGCGGGTCCTGGTTGACGGGATCGCAGTATCCGATCTTCGGTACTGAAGTGCCGAGAACCGGCGAGACCATCACATCAACCTCAAGCCAATTGGCCAAGATCTGGCGGTTGAGCTCACGGAGCGTGCGCCAACCGCGGCCCACATCAACGGCGGTCAGGCGTTCTTCCGATCCTCTCCAGTTTCGCCAGGTAAGGGCTTCAAGCTCATGGTCTTCGGGCTGGCGCCCCATGGCCTTTATGCGCTCGTGCATGGCGGCCGCAAAATTCGAGCCCGAGACGGCGCGCTGCGCGGCATAGAGGTGTCGATAGTTGATGCCAAGGCCCCGTTCTTCAACCTCGTGACCTTGTCCCTCGAGCAGTTTTGCGACGTCTTCGACCGCGGAACGAATATGCGGGTCAACTGAATCGCCGCTGGGTGTTTCAGTGTAAAACCCAATGCGTAGCTTCCCCGGAGGCGTCGATACCTCTTCGAGAAACGGCCGAGCCTTTGGCGGCGCAGGGTAGGGGCTGTCCAAGTCGTGATAGGCGGTGGCATCCAACATGGCCGCGCTGTCTCGCACGGAACGGCTCACAACGTGATCCACAGAAAACCCGATAACCCGATCTCCGTCGTTTGGTCCTTGCGGGTTTCGATCTCGCGTTATTTTCATGCCCACAAGCCCACAACACGCTGCCGGAATACGGATCGAGCCGAGCCCATCGGATGCGTGCGCCAGGGGAACGATCCCCGCCGCAACGGCTGAGGCAGCCCCTCCAGATGATCCCCCAGAAATATGCTCCGTGTTCCAGGGGTTTCGACACGGGCCGAGACGCGCGCTTTCGGTGGTTCCCGTAATACCGAACTCAGGTGTGTTTGTTTTGCCTAGAAAGACCAGCCCGGCGTCTCGGTAACGCGCGGTCAACCGGCTATCCTCTGTGTCCGGATCATCGTTTTTGAAATATGTGCCGTCGGTCCGCGGCATGTCTTCCACTTTGATGCCAAGATCTTTGATGAGAAAGGGCACCCCTTTAAATGGACCGTCAGGTAGTTTGCCCTGAGCAGCGGCGCGCGCTTGGTCGTACGCCTTGTGCACCACGGCATTGAGGGCAGGGTTATGGCGTTCAATACGCGATATGGCTTCATCCGCGAGCTCGGCCGCACTGACGTCTTTGTTTTGCACAAGCTCAGCAAGGCCAAGGCCGTCGTATTGATCATATTCCGCAAATGCCATTTCAGGTCCTCCGAAGGATTTCCGTAGAGTTTAGGCGGCACATTCCGCCGAGCCAATAGTGCACTTGACGGTTGCGCGTACCCCCGCCCAAAATAGCGAAAAAGTTGTGGGGGGCGGTGAACTTGCGCAAACTCAGTATCGTAGTGCTTGCGTATCTGGGTAGCGCCACGGTTGGCATGACTACACCAGCAATCAACTGCGATCCAAATCACCCAGAGTATGAGCTGCTTGAGAATTTTGAGCCCATTGAGCCGACGGAGCGGATGCTTCCGGCATACCCACTTGCCGCCGACGGCACACCACAGGGCGTAGCTGCATTTTCGGATGATCATCCAAGGTCGCTAGAAGCATCGGCGATTGAGGCTTTGGAACAATTCATTTACGCACCACAAATGCGTGACGGCCAACCTGTTGCGGTTGAAGGTGTGAGGTTTTGCTTTGACTTTAGAATCTCCAGATAAACGATAATTCTGTTCGCCGATAGCATCGGGGACAAGTATCATACGCGACAAGCAGGTTGGGAGTTTTACATTACTCGGAGACAGATCTCGTGAGCGCCAAAGAATTACGGCTGGGACGGACGCTTGATGCGTCTTTCAAATTTGTTGCCCGTAATCTCCTTGCCTTCGTTCGGGTGGGGTGGCTACCCATATCGTTGATGTTGGCACTGCTTGCTTTGATCGGGTGGACCTTCCTCCAGCCCATTCTTCTTACCTACATGGAATTTATTGAAGCATTCGCCGAGGTAGGCGATGACCCCGCGGATGTTCAACGCGCGGTGGATAATTTTAGTCTTGCCATGGAGGCCGCGTTTGAAAGTGTTGGGGCGCTTAATCTCTGGCTCGGGTATCTGGGCATCGTGATCGTCAGCATGCTCGGTACCGCTATTCCAATGACTGCCTTTATCCGAATGCTAGCGCTGGGGGAGACGTTCCACGGCCTTGTCTATTTTCGCCTGGGGCGACGGGAACTGAATGTGGCGATTTCGTACTTTCTCGCCGCATTGATTGCCACTTCGGCGATAATGATCGTCTCCACGGCAATTGCATTAATCTCGGCCATGATATTCGGTGGCGCGGGTGGTGGCCTAATCGCGGTTTTGTTGATACTTGGAAGTTTGATCGTTTTCTTTTGGGTTTTTGCACGCCTTGTTATAGCGGTCCCAGCGGCCGCATTGGATGGCGGCGTTTCCTTAATGCAGACCTGGGCCGCTACACGAGGCTACGGTGGAAAAATCGCGTCAATTCTCGTCGTTGGTTATTTGATGTTGCTCGTGATCTCCACTGTCACGATGTTCATCCTCGCGGGCGCAACCAATCTTGTTGATGGCGTACTTGTAAGTATGGGATCGAATCTTTCGGCCTATTTCTCTGGCGGCATATGGTTCGTCGGCTACTTAGCCGTTACCAGTATCTCAAATGCATTTTTCGTCAGTCTATTTACGGTGCCCTACATGACACTTAAGGCGCAGAACGCCCGTTAGGCCACTCTCGCACGGCGCTTGGCGACTTTCTTTTTCGCTGCCTTTTTTGTGGCAGCTTTCTTGTGTGTCTTTGGTTTGACCCTGGGTTTCGCAACGCGTGCGTTCCGTTTTCCCACTAACGGTTTCAAGTATTGGCCGGTGTATGATTCTTTAATGTTCGCTACGTCTTCAGGCGTGCCTGATGCGACGATTGTACCGCCGCCATCGCCGCCCTCAGGCCCCATGTCGAGTATCCAATCGGCCGTCTTGATGACCTCGAGATTGTGCTCGATCACCACGACAGTATTGCCCTGATCCACAAGTTCGTGGAGCACCTCGAGCAATTTGCGCACATCTTCGAAATGAAGCCCCGTCGTCGGCTCATCGAGAATATAGAGCGTTTTGCCAGTGGCGCGGCGTGAGAGTTCTTTGGCGAGCTTCACCCGCTGCGCTTCGCCGCCAGAGAGGGTGGGCGCTTGCTGCCCGATCTTAATGTAGCTGAGGCCCACGCGGTTGAGCGTTTCCATTTTGTCGCGGATCGCCGGTACCGCTTTGAAGAACTCAAGACCAACTTCCACGGTCATGTCGAGAACATCGGCAATTGATTTACCCTTGAACATAATCTCTAGGGTTTCGCGATTGTAGCGTTTGCCCTTGCACACATCACACGTCACATAGACATCAGGCAAAAAGTGCATTTCGATCTTAATGACGCCGTCGCCTTGGCAGGCCTCGCACCGTCCACCTTTGACATTGAATGAGAAGCGGCCGGGCTTGTAACCCCGCGCGCGCGCTTCCGGCAGGCCCGCAAACCATTCGCGTATGGGTGTAAACGCACCCGTGTAAGTCGCCGGGTTTGAGCGAGGCGTGCGGCCGATGGGGGACTGATCGATGTCGATCACTTTGTCGATCAGCTGCAGCCCCTGAATTTCATCGTGGGTGCCAGGGTGCTCACGCGCGCTCATAATTTTCCGCGCCGCAGCTTTGTAAAGCGTTTCGATGGTGAGCGTGGACTTGCCGCCGCCGGAGACACCTGTCACGCACGTAAATGTACCGAGCGGGAACTCTGCTGTTACATTCTGGAGATTGTTAGCTCTTGCACCTTTGACCGTCACCGCCTTGCCTTTAACCGGCGCGCGGCGTTCTTGAGGCACATCAATTTGTTTGAACCCGGTTAGATACTGACCGGTCAAGCTTTTGGTATTGCTCATCACGTCGTCGGGCGTGCCTTCGGCAATCACTTCGCCGCCATGAATGCCGGCGCCTGGACCAATATCAATTACATAGTCCGCTGTGCGGATCGCTTCTTCGTCATGTTCCACCACGATGACTGTGTTGCCGAGATCGCGAAGACGCTCAAGCGTCGCGAGAAGCCGCGCGTTGTCTCGTTGGTGCAGGCCGATCGAAGGTTCATCCAGTACATAAAGAACGCCCGTAAGCCCCGAGCCGATTTGGCTGGCAAGGCGAATGCGCTGGCTTTCGCCGCCCGAAAGGGTGCGCGAACCGCGACTAAGCGTGAGGTATTCCAAACCCACATTATTGAGGAAGTAGAGCCGCTCACGGATCTCTTTCAATATCCGTTCGGCAATCTCATTTTGCTTCTTGGTCAGTTTCTTGGGTAGTGCATCAAACCAGGCATTGGCGTTCTTAATCGACATCTCGGTGGTTTGGCCAATGTGGTGCCCGCCAATTTTTACCGCCAGAGCTTCGGGCTTCAGGCGATAACCACCGCACGCCTCGCAATCCGTGATGCCTTGGAATTTTTCAATCTCTTCGCGAACCCAGCTTGAATCCGTTTCGCGCCAGCGCCTTTCGAGATTGGGAATAACCCCCTCAAACGTCTTTGTGGTTTCATAACGGCGAAGCCCGTCGTCATAGACGAACGTTATTTCGTCTCCCTTTGAGCCGAAGAGGATTACGTCGCGAACTTTCTTGGGCAGCTTGTTCCACGGCTTTGTCATGGCCGCGCCGTAGTGATCGGTGATCGCCATGAGGGTTTGGGTATAGTAGGGCGAAGTAGACCGCGACCAGGGCGCCACCGCGCCATCCTTCAGCGACAGCGCCCCATCTGGGATCACCATCTCCGCATCGAAGTAGTGCTGCGTGCCGAGCCCGTCGCACGAAGGACATGCACCGAATGGGTTGTTGAAGGAAAAGAGGCGCGGTTCAATCTCTTCGATCGTAAAGCCCGACACCGGGCAGGCGAATTTTTCGGAAAAGATGATCCGGCGCGGGCTGCCGTCTTCTTCTTTCTCATCAGCGAATTCCGCGAAGGCCAAACCTTCCGCCAGCTGAAGTGCCGTCTCCAACGAGTCTGCAAGACGCGTTTCAAGCCCATCCTTCACAACAAGTCGATCAACCACCACTTCGATGTCGTGTTTAAGTTTCTTGTTGAGGGTAGGAGGTGTATCAAGATCGTAAAATTCGCCATCGACTTTTACCCGTTGAAAGCCGCGCTTGAGCAGTTCTGCAAATTCCTTGCGGTATTCACCCTTCCGCCCCCGGACGATGGGCGCGAGAAGATAGAGCCGCGTGCCGTTTTTGATCTGGAGCACGCGATCAACCATCTGGCTGACGGTTTGCGCCTCAATGGGAAGGCCCGTAGCCGGTGAATAGGGCACACCCACCCGCGCCCAAAGAAGCCGCATGTAATCGTAAATCTCGGTGACCGTGCCCACCGTCGATCGGGGGTTCCGGCTCGTGGTCTTTTGTTCGATGGATATTGCGGGGCTGAGGCCGTCAATGTGGTCCACATCGGGCTTCTGCATCAGCTCCAGAAACTGGCGGGCATAGGCCGAAAGGCTCTCCACATAGCGGCGCTGGCCCTCGGCATAGACCGTATCGAAGGCCAGGGAGGATTTTCCCGAGCCCGAGAGGCCGGTGATCACCACCAGGGAATCCCTCGGAAACTCGACCGTAATGTCTCGTAGATTGTGTTCCCGCGCGCCAACGACGCGGATCGTCTTCTGGCTCATCAAGCCTCACTAATGCCGCTGAAAAGGCCCCTGAAACGCCACAGAGGCCTATATGAGCAACATAGAGCCCAGAGTCGGGTTTGACATCAAGAACAAAATAAGAACATTATGAGATGTCGGAATAGCCCATGCGAGAGACCAACTTCTTGTGGATAACCCAGATCGAAGGTTCAAAACCGATTGGCTCCCAATTTCGGGTGCCTATGATCTGACCTTGCAGAAGCGATTCTGACACTCGCTCCCCTGTGGATGTGAACTTACGGAAGCCAAAGAAACAATGAGGAGAGACACATGGCTGGTAGCGTCAACAAAGTAATCTTGATCGGAAATTTAGGTGCGGACCCCGAAGTGCGGCATACGCAGGATGGGCGGCCCATCGTCAACTTGCGCGTGGCAACGTCTGAAAGCTGGCGCGATAAGAGCTCCGGCGAACGGCGTGAGCGTACGGAATGGCACCGGGTGGTGATCTTCAACGAAGGCCTTGCCAAGATTGCGGAACAGTATCTACGCAAGGGCTCCAAGGTGTTCCTTGAAGGCTCGCTGCAAACACGCAAGTGGCAAGACCAATCGGGCCAGGACCGCTATTCGACGGAAGTCGTACTGCAAGGCTTTAACTCGTCCATGACCATGCTCGATAGCAAGAGCAGCGAAGGCGGCGGAAACTTTGCTTCCGGCGGCGGATCATCATCGAGCAGTGGTGGCTCAGATGAATTCCAACGCGGCGACATCGACGACGAGATCCCATTCTAGGAAGCAAATAGGAAAGGGCGAGGGCTATGGAACTCTACCTCGCCCTTCGCCTTATCCATGTCCTGAGTGCAACGGTGCTGTTTGGCACCGGGCTTGGCATCGCGTTCTTTATGTTCATGTCAGTGCGGAGCAAGGATCCCGCCTACATCGCTTCAACGGCGCAAACGGTTGTAATTGCGGACATCATTTTCACTGCTGTCGCGGTGGTCGTTCAACCCGTTACAGGGCTGTGGCTCGCGCTCTTGGTGGGGTATCCGCTATTGAGCCCGTGGCTGTTGGGCACCTACGTGCTTTATGCGGTCGCGGCCGCTGCATGGATACCGGTGGTGTTCATACAAACACGGCTTGTCGAGCTTTCCCGACGAGCCTATGAGCAGAAGGTGCTGTTGCCGGATGAATTTCACCGGCTGTTTCGCATCTGGTTTATCCTAGGTTGGCCAGGGTTTCTTTCCGTTCTCGGAATTTTTGTGCTGATGGTTTTCCGAAACGCCTTGGCCTAAAGGCTAAACCCGTACCAGACGATCAACCCGCCTACCGCCAGCGATAAGGCCCCCAACACGCGTAGGACGCCTGGCGAGAACGCGGTCCATATATTCGTGGCAAGCCGACTGGAAAAAGCTGGGAAGGGGATCATTGCGATCACCGACAAAACCAGCACAAGCCCAGCAATATATTGCAGAACCACGGACGCAATGTCGGTGAGACCCCACACCGCCCAAAGGATCAAGGCCGCAACGCCGCCCATGATGAGGCCCATGGCCCGCATTTTCCCGCTCGTATCAAAGAGCTTGAGGTAGGTATCGCGGGTGGCCGTTGGCGCGACAACTAGTGGCCCGCGGCTCGCCATTATTGATAGCCCAAGAATGATGAGAATAAGCGCAGTTGTAGACATAAGACCCTCCTTTGGAGAACGAAAAGGACCCTCCATATATGGGGTTGGGAGGGGCCCCTTCCAAGGTGTTTAGTCCTTCGGCCGCCCGCGCATTCGCTCCTCTATGTCGTCGAATTCGCGGGCTTGCTGATCACGGAAATCTTGCAACTCGGAGCGTAGGGCACGGATTTCTTCTCCAAGGGATTCCTGCATTTCAATCGTGGCTTTGTTTTCAAGCGCTTCGGCTTCCATGGCGTTTACAATGATGGCGATGAAGAAATTCAAAAGCGTCAGCGTGGCCACGAGGATATACCCAAGGAAGAACATCCACGCGCCAGGATAAACCGCCATCACATTGTCGGCGATCTCCGGCCAGCCTTCCAGTGTCATCACTTTGAAGAGCGTGAACATGGACGTCCAAAGATTACCAAAGTACTGCGGCGCCAGCTCACCGTAGAGATTAAATCCGAGGATCGAAGACACAAAAACAATCAGTACAAGGAGGGCCGCAACAGAGGCGATCCCAGGGATCGAAAGGAGCAAACCCCGCACCACCGATCGCAGCCTCGGGAAGGCCGATACGAGCCGAAGGACCCGGAAGACGCGGAAGGCGCGCAAGGCCGCAAAGCCCCCCGCGGCGGGACTAAAGGAAATCGCCACGACGACCGTGTCAAAAAGGCTCCAGGGATCCGTGAAAAACCTTCGCCCATGGGCGATCAAGCGCAGTGCTAGCTCGACCACAAAGATCCATAAGATGATGTCATCAAGGGCGAGGAGGGGCTCCCGAAAGCCCATTCCGACGCCGGGCAGGGCATCAATCGCGAGGATAAAGGCGTTGATGAAAATGAGCCCGATGATGGTCCAGGTGAACACCGGGTGCTCGACCAAGTCGCGAAGCCTCTGCACTAAATATCCCCTCTTGCCAGGCACCGAATTTGGCCCCAAAAAGCGCCAGGAATCGGGCACCTTTAAGGCCCTCAAAAATTTGCCCAGATCGCTGGAAAATGCTAGCGATAAGGGACAAATCGTAACTGACTCGGGACCCCGCGAAAGGGGCAATCCTCACCCATAAAAAGACCAAAAACTCAGTGACCGACACGACAGATTTACCCCCCGGCGGCACCCCGCCCGACGAGCCGCCCTTTGAGCCTCCTATGGATGGAGGCCCATCGGATATTGCGCCCATCACCATCGAAGAGGAGATGCGCAAGTCCTATCTCGATTACGCCATGAGCGTGATCGTAAGCCGGGCCTTGCCGGACGTGCGCGATGGGCTCAAGCCCGTGCACCGGCGCATCCTCTATTCGATGCACGAAAATGGCTACGACTGGAACAAGCCGTATCGGAAGTCTGCCCGCGTCGTCGGCGACGTGATCGGTAAATATCACCCGCACGGTGATCAGGCGATTTACGACGCGCTTGTGCGAATGGCTCAGGACTTTTCCATGCGCTTGCCGCTCTTGGATGGTCAGGGCAATTTTGGTTCCGTCGATGGCGATCCGCCAGCCGCCATGCGTTACACCGAAATCCGCATGGGCAAGTCGGCTCACGCGCTTCTGGAAGACATCGACAAGGATACGGTCGATTTTGCTGAAAACTACGATGGGTCCGAAAGCGAACCCACGGTTCTTCCCGCGCGGTTCCCCAACATCCTTGTTAATGGCGGAACGGGTATCGCCGTTGGTATGGCGACAAACATTCCACCCTATAACCTGGGCGAAATCATTGATGCCTGCATCGCGCTCATTGAAGATCCGGAAATAGATTTCGAACGGCTGGTTGAGATTGTGCCGGGTCCAGACTTCCCAACCGGGGGGCTCATCATTGGGCGCTCGGGCGCGCGCGCAGGAATGTTCAAGGGCCGCGGCTCCGTTATGATGCGCGGGCGCACGGACTTCGAAGAGACATCCCGCGGCGGGACCGCCATCATCATCACCGAAATCCCGTTTCAGGTGAACAAAGCGAGCATGATCGAGAAGATCGCAGAACTCGTGCGCGAAAAACGTATCGAAGGTATCTCCGATATTCGCGACGAATCGGATCGCGAAGGAATGCGGGTAGTTATCGAGCTGCGGCGCGATGCGGTGCCTGATGTAATCCTAAATCAGCTTTATCGATACTCAGCACTTCAATCCAGCTTCGGGATCAATATGCTGGCCCTCAACCAGGGCAAGCCCGAGCTCATGTCTCTCAAGGAGATGCTGCAGGCGTTCCTTCTCTTTCGGGAAGAAGTTGTTACCCGCCGCACCAAATTTGAGCTCGGCAAAGCCCGTGATAGGGCGCATGTGTTGGTGGGGCTTGCTATCGCCGTTGCGAACATTGACGAAGTGATCCAGATGATCCGTACCGCGCCGGACCCCGCCACCGCGCGTGCACGGCTTAAGGACAAAGATTGGCCCGCAAAGGACGTAGTGCCTTTGCTTGAACTGATCGCCGATACCCGCCATGAGGTGACCAAGAAGGGCACCATCCGCATGACCGAAGAGCAGGCGCGGGCAATCCTTGAACTGCGCTTGCAACGTCTTACCGCGCTTGGGCGCGATGAAATTGGCGAAGAACTCAAAGGCCTCGGCGGCAAGATATCGGAATACCTGGACGTCCTACGCTCTCGCATCAAACTCCTGGAGATTATCCGAAGCGAACTCGAGAACGCTCGGAGCGAGTTTGTCACCGAGCGTAAGACGGAAATTGTGGAGGCGGGAGAGGATCTCGACGATGAAGATCTGATCCAGCGCCGCGACATGGTGGTGACCGTCACGCACAAGGGCTACATCAAACGTGTGCCGCTCGACACCTATCGCACACAGCGCAGGGGCGGAAAGGGCCGCGCCGGCATGTCCACGCGGGATGAAGATTTTGTCACGCGTGTCTTCGTAGCCAACACCCATACGCCAGTTCTTTTCTTCTCGTCCACCGGCATGGTCTATAAGATGAAAGTCTGGCGCCTTCCTGAAGGCACGCCTCAGGCACGCGGTCGCGCCATGATGAACCTCTTGCCGCTCAGCCAGGGTGAGATCATTACGAATGTGCTGGAACTGCCGGATGACGAAGAGAGCTGGGAAACCCTCAATGTAATGTTCGCGACTAGAAGCGGCAATGTACGGCGGAACCAACTATCGGATTTCGTGGATGTGCGCGCCAACGGTAAGATTGCTATGAAACTTGTTGATCCGAATGACGGGATCATAGGTGTTTCAATCTGCACACCCGATGAGGATGTGCTTCTAACATCGCGTAATGGCAAGACCATTCGGTTCCCCGTTGGCGACGTGCGAGTCTTTAAAGGGCGTGCGTCTACCGGCGTTCGAGGGATCAAACTTTTGGGAGATGACTATGTGGTCTCCATGTCGATCCTACGCCACGTTGATGTGACAACCGCTGAAGCGCAGGCCTATCTCAAGCAAGCGGCTGCCATTCGCCGCGCAGAAGGTGACGAAGAAGCGGATGAAGGCTCCGAGCCCGAAGAATTTTTCGAGGCAGTGCTTTCACAAGACCGCTACGCAAGTCTTGGGGCCGAGGAACAGTTCATCCTGACGCTTACCGATCGCGGCTTTGGCAAGCGCAGTTCGGCTTATGATTATCGCACATCGGGTCGGGGCGGACAGGGCATCGCCGCCATGGACATGACCGCCCGAAAAGGAGAACTGCTTTCATCTTTCCCGGTTGAGAGTGACCATGATCTCATGCTTGTAACCGACAGGGGAAAACTGATCCGCGTACCTGTCGAAGGCATCTCAGTCCGCCGACGTTCCACGCAAGGCGTGACGGTTTTCGATACGGCAAAAGATGAGAAAGTTGTGTCTGTTGAACGGATTGATGAACAATCCGGTGACGACGAAAGCGAGGCGGAATGAGCAAGCGCGTCGGGCTTTACCCAGGAACCTTCGATCCGATCACCAATGGTCACATCGATATCATTCGGCGGGCCATCAAATTGGTCGATGAGTTGGTGATAGGGGTTGCTATCAATCGTGACAAAGGGCCGCTTTTTACCCTTGAAGAACGGGTTGAGATGGTAACGCGCGAGACCTCGCCCCTGACCGACAATTCGACCGGAAAGATCAAAGTTATGCCGTTCGAGGGCCTGCTCATGCACTATGCCGAGGAAGTTGGCGCGAGCGTGATCGTGCGGGGATTGCGCGCGGTATCAGACTTCGAGTATGAGTTCCAAATGGTCGGGATGAACCAGCGCCTTAATCCTGACATCGAAACGGTTTTTCTCATGGCTGAGGCCAAACACCAGGCGATCGCCTCAAGGTTGGTAAAAGAGATCGCCCGGCTAGGCGGGGATGTTGGTCCGTTTGTATCGGCGGACGTACAGCAACAATTGAGCGACAAATTCGGATCCTGAGGATCGACCCCGTTAGGTTCAAAATTCAGATTGGAAAGAGTATGCGTTTTCTAGGCTTGTTGACCCTTCTATTGTGCTTGGTTTCACCAAACGCATTTGCCCAAGAAGATGGAGGTGGAGATTCCGAACGCCAGATCTCACCAGAGAACGTTCTCGTACTTGATCTCGAGACCGGCACGGTCTTCATTGAAATGTTTCCTGAGATTGCACCAGCCCATGTGGAACGGGTTCGAACGCTCGCCAATCAAGGCTTCTATGACAATGTCGTTTTCCACCGCGTCATAGAAGGTTTCATGGCGCAAGGCGGCGACCCCACGGGGACAGGCACCGGCGGCTCAGACTTGCCCGATCTTCCCGCGGAATTTTCGGCCATCCATCACCAACGGGGGATTGTTTCAATGGCGCGGTCAAGCCAGCCGGACAGCGCGAACAGCCAGTTCTTCATCATGCTGGCAGACCGCCCGAGCGGCGCACGGTCGTGGAGTCAGCTCGACGGTAGCTACACAATCTGGGGTCGTGTGATTGAAGGCATGGACTACGTGGACGCGATCATCCTCGGGGAACCTCCTGAGGAACCCACCGAAATCGTCCGCGCACGGATTGCCGCGACAGAGTTTCCAGGCATTCCCTTTATTGTTGGCCCGGCGGATCTTCCAGAACGCGTCGCCATCACGCAGATGGAATCTCAGGCATTCGATCCTCTTTTTGAGGACGACATACAGATTGATATTCTCACGCCCGTTTTGGGCCAGTAACCGCAAGGACTTTTCTATGAGCCGACCAGAGCCGCGCCCCGAAGACCTAATTCATCTTGAGCTGGAAGCCGGCCGAGTTGTAATTCAGACCCGCCCCGACCTCGCGCCCACACACGTTGCGCGGATCAAGGAACTGACAGGCCAGGGCTTTTTTAACGGCATCGTCTTTCATCGCGTGATCGATGGCTTTATGGCGCAAACGGGCGATCCCACCGGCACGGGAACGGGGGGCTCTGGTCAAAACCTTTCGGCAGAATTCAGCGACGAACCTCACTTGCGGGGCACGTGTTCAATGGCGCGGGCGGCCAGTCCTGATAGTGCGGACAGTCAGTTCTTTATCTGTTTTGACGACGCTCGATTTCTAGACAAGCAATACACCGTATGGGGACACGTGATTGAGGGAATGGACCTTGTAGATCAAATTAAGCGCGGAGAGCCCGTTCCCAATCCCGACTGCATCGTTTCCATGAAACTGGCGGCCGGCGAGGCCGCCTAACGCGTCCATGCGCGTCGATCTATTTGATTTTGAATTGCCTGAGGATCGGATCGCGTTACGCCCCGCGACACCTCGCGATTCCGCTCGCCTTCTAGAAGTGGACGCTCAGTCCCTCACGGATCGGAGTGTCAACGATCTTCCAAACCTTCTATCCCCCGGTGACGTTCTGGTGGTGAACCGTACGCGCGTCATTCCAGCGCGGTTTTTTGGTCATCGCCAGCCTCGACAGCACGGAAGAAGTACATCGGAAACCGGGCCGCGTATCGAGGTAACACTCCACAAGCAAGGCGGGCCGGGATCGTGGACGGCATTCGCGCGCCCAGGAAAACGCCTTCTGGTGGGTGATGTGATTTCTTTTGGTGATGAATTAGGCGCCGAAGTCACTTCAAAAGGTGAGCGCGGCGAGGTTGAGCTCGCATTCAATCAATCGGGTGGCGCGCTTGAAGCCGCAATCCAATCGATAGGTGAAATGCCACTACCGCCCTACATCGCATCAAAGCGCCAAGTAGATGCGCAAGACGAAAGTGACTATCAAACAACGTTCGCGACGGAAGATGGATCGGTGGCGGCACCCACGGCCGGCCTACATTTTACCGAGAAGTTATTGGCCGCGCTCAGAGACAAGGAGATAAGTGTCGAAGAGGTGACGTTGCATGTTGGGGCGGGCACATTCCTGCCGGTTAAATCAGAGGACACTGAAGGCCACAAAATGCATGGGGAGTGGGGGCATGTTTCGCCCCAAGTTGCTGAGCGCCTTAATCAAAGGCGCGCTGAGGGCGGGCGAATTATCGCAGTAGGAACCACCTCATTGCGGCTCTTGGAGAGCGCTGCAAATAAGGAAGGGGCGACCGAGCCTTTTGATGGCGACACAGATATTTTCATTACTCCGGGACATACATTCAGAGCGGTCGATGGATTGTTGACGAATTTCCACCTCCCGCGCTCCACGCTTTTCATGCTCGTTTGCGCCTTCTCCGGTCTTCAGAATATGAAAGCCGCATATGCGCATGCTATCGAAGGTGGGTATTGGTTCTATTCTTATGGCGATGCCTGTTTGTTATGGCCTGAGGCGAAAACGTGAGCGAATTTGGGTTTGAGATTAGCGCGACAGACGGTCCCGCCCGCAGCGGCGTGATTCACACCCCGCGCGGCGGGATACAAACGCCTGCGTTCATGCCGGTTGGCACAGCGGCCACGGTGAAGGCCATGTTGCCGGAGCACGTTGCGGCGACGGGCGCCGATATCATCCTCGGAAATACGTACCACTTGATGCTAAGACCCGGCGCGGAACGAATTGCGGCGCTGGGCGGCCTGCACAAGTTCATGAATTGGCAGGGCCCGATCTTGACGGACTCGGGCGGCTTTCAGGTTATGTCGCTCGCGAAGCTCCGCAAGATGTCTGAAGAGGGCGTTCGCTTCCAATCTCACATT
>Ga0209273_10000690_pt1 | contig 39062 bp, 73 predicted proteins | sample tdAd471_FD_187126 | JGI IMG/M metagenome (GOLD analysis project Ga0209273, IMG submission 187126) | Marine sediment microbial communities from the Atlantic coast under amendment with organic carbon and nitrate - tdAd47.1 (SPAdes)... | ecosystem: Environmental > Aquatic > Marine > Coastal >...
ATAGACTCTTGCACCCGTCCAGTGATGATAGTGCGATTAACTCTATCACTGACATGGCTACAAGAACATGACCCTGCACGACACTTGTTGTCACAACGTAAGAAGCTGTAACAGCCAGAGCGGACAGGTAAAGCCACATCAGAACTCGGGAGAGAGGGGTTTTGTTTATGGAGTATTCAGCAAGAGCGATGACAAACAGGGTGAAGTTGATAGCCAGAAGAGCGGTGATTGTTGCCTCATAACTCTGAAGATCAGGAGCAAAGCCAGCAACAGCAAACCCCACCGAAGCGGACGCGGCAAGGTTCTTTCCAGTCTTCAGGAAGATAGCTAGACAGACAGCGCAGAATATGAAGCTCATGACAGAATCTTTGGCTTTTTGGTAATGGTACGGTCAAAGCCTACAGCAACCTTCTGGGCCTTCTTAACCGGCTTCTTGCCTGACTTGTTAGTCTTCGCACGCTGTCCGCGTTGTGGTGTCTTAGTCTTAGCCATTGAATTTCCCCTTTGCCATGCTGTACAGACTGTCGATTGCTGTCAGAACCTGCTGACGATTGTCCAGATATGCTTTAAACGCTTCATCATCAGCAGCGCCCGGCGTTGACTCCACATAAGCCTGAACCTTCTTCTCAGCCCGACTGATTGCAAGATGGAGCATATTGTAAAGCAGAGCCCAGAATACTTTCGCGACCACAGGCCCGAGGACGCTAAGCGCAATCTTTGCCGCTGGTGCGGTTGCAGATGACAGAATCTTATTGAGCATAACGCCTCCTGTTTTCTTCAGTCTATCACGTTCATTTGTCCAGGCAATAGCGGTCGCCTACAACAACTATTCCCCTTGAAATGCCAGGGGCTACCCGAATGAACCCTTTTCTTTCAAGAGCCTCAACATGATTCTGAGCTGCATTTGGATGAAAGCCAAACCCTGACGCTATCTCTGCCCGGCTTGGAGAAAACCCATTCTTATCAATGTAGCTGCATATCCATGCAAAAACATCTTTTTGTCTACTGGTCAGCTCCATACCTACCTCCCCTCTGAGAACAAAACCTTGTACCCGATAACGCTAGGAACAAGAATGATTAACGGAATCAGCGAAGCGTGAAACCCGAAGGACTGCGAAATTAGGTATGCAAACCCTACGGACACCAGAATCATCACTAATGCCTTGCCGATAAATCCCATCACAACCCCACCTCCTTCCGTGCTTCTCTCATCGCCCCGCGCATATCATGGACGTACATCACGTCGTCATAGCCATCCAGCGTCCTGAGTAGCCGTGTAAGCGCTTCTTTGACTTTCGGACTATCAGCGTGCGCAAACGCCTCACCCAGCGGACACACGCTCGCATATTGCGGCACAGGCTCATGCTCCTTTGCATCGTACTTCACCGCGCATCCGGCTGTTATCAAATCAGCGTGATTCATGTTCACCCCCAGATAAACACATCAGCAACGATAAACGCACCAGCCAGACTAACCAGCGCGTAGCAGATTGCTACAGTCATATTCAATCCTCCATCCCGTCCGCAAACTTGCAGCACGCTTGCCAAGCATCCCACATGTCCTGAATATCCAAGTCTTCGTAGACTCCGGACTCGGTCAGCTTCAGGAACTCTTCTACATGCCTGTCATCCATCCGCTTGTACTTGTCTCGGATGAAATCCTCAAACGCTTCTCGGCTTGTTTTTACTCTCATTCCCCCCCTCCGCTTTGGTGATTGCCTTCTCAGCTTCTTCACAGAGCGACGGGAAGCCAGACTGAACAGAGCTGTTGTTTACAAACTCCTTCAACGCCTCCAGCAACTCATCGCGCTGAAGCTCCGCCTTTCTAAGAGCTTCCATGTAAGTCCCCTTGTCAACCATTTCGCCGTCTTCAAATCGAAGCACCCTTGGCTCTGATCCGTTAACGCTTGGCTCGATAATCGTCAAAGTCTCGTCTTTCATCTCACTTCCTCCAACTTTACGCATTCCCAGCCCGGCAGCTTTCTCAGCTCCTGACGGGCCTTGTCTTTTGATTCTGCTTTCACGGTAGCGGACTGTGTGCGTCCGCCTGTGTAGTAGAGTGTTGCGTGGTAGGTCATGCTTTCACCCAAAAGCGCCAGAATATGTGGCGATACGGAACCACACCAAACATGATGTCATGTCTGTATCCGCAATCAGAGTATACGAACTTCCAGACGTGAATAACTTTCATACCGCTCTCCTTTATGCCCGGCGTACCTGGCGGTGGGTGTTTACAGCTCTACAATGTTTTCATACTGAAACACATCCGCACCAGAATCAGTCCACCTAACCTCATACAGGAAATTATCAGTTTCAATAAATGTAGATGAGTTTGATTCTTTGTCATGTTTCATTTTCACATTAGTCATCATCTTGAAATCAAACATCTTTCTCTCCCTTAGCGTTCCCGCTGTCTCGTTGGTATGTGTTAAGAATACGACCTGACCGGCTTAGTGTGAAATACCGTTTTGGAATATCAACGTAGGTTTTTATTCTATTTTTGATATAACCGATTCAAGATACTTGTATGCTGCTGCCGCCACGATTGGAACCTGCCCATTTCCAATGGTTTTAAGTCTGTCCACCCTATTGACCATCCCATCAGCCACTCTGTCCACTCCGGGTTTATCTTTCCCCCAGCGTGCGTTGCTAGAGTTGGTGTATTCCTGGTGTATTCCGCTGGATAAGCACCCTCCTTTGCGTTGTGTGCCGTTGGCGTAGGCAAGTATCCATACCCTCTCTCGTATGTGCTCAGCTCCGAATCCTGCTGCGCCAATAGTTGTCCATGCACAGTCATACCCGATCTCGGCAAGGTCTTGAATGACAACGTTAAGCCCTCTCCTTGTGAGCCAGGATGAGTTTTCTGAAAAAGCTCTAGCTGGCCTGACTTCATCAATGATTCTGAGGTTTTCTTTCCATAACCCTGATTTTTTTCCGGCAATTCCTTTTGCCTCACCTCCGTTGTTTGTTCTGGCGGGGCTGATGTCTTGGCACGGAAACCCTCCAGATATGACATCAATAATTCCTCGCCACGGCTTTCCGTCAAAACTGCACACGTCAGACCAAATCGGGAAAGGCGGGAGCAATCCATCGTTCTGTCGTTGCGCCAGAACTTGTGCTGCGTAGGCTTCACGCTCAACTGCGCACACTGTTCGCCATCCGAGCAATTCACTTGCGAGCAATCCTCCACCAGCGCCCGCGAAAAGAGCCAACTCATTCATACATTCTCCGTAATGATTGTTTAAGCACAGGATAACAGGCCGGCTCATGTGAGTGAAATACCGATTATTAATAAGAAAAGGTGTTTTGATAGCGAAAAGCATAAGGAGGAAAACCCCGACGATTTGAGCATATTCAGAGGCTTGCGGGGTGTATTAAAAACCCCTCAGTACCGCTACAGCGTTGCGCGCTTGCTGTAGGGCAATCGGGGCCGTGTTGCACGCATATGTAAGACCGCGCTTTTTTGTGCGTTGGCGCGGAATATCACCGGCAGCTAGGAACCCCCGGCCCGTGGTGATTCTTTATTGTATCAGGTGCCAATAATACGCCGCAAAGCCTCCTTAAGAAACGCATTCTCCTTTAGATAACGCACCTTTTCAGCCTCTCGCTCTTTTAATTCTGCTTCGAGCTTTCCAATTCGCGCCTCAAGCATTACCTGTATATCTTCATGATTAGCCACTACTTCATTTTCATTCATTCTCTCAACTCCTTCAGCTTCTGTTTGTAATTCGATTAACCTTCACCAGCACATTGCCCGGCGGCGTCTTTTCGCCCTTTTCAATCAGCAACCTGACCACCTGCTCATCATCGCTCCAGAACCCGCAGTGAGTCAGAGCGTCAAACAGGCTCTTTGTGAAGTTGTCTATGTCGTACCTGCGCAGAGAAGGCGGATTCAGAACCAGAGACACCGATAGCGGCTCCTGTATCGACTCCTGAGTCAGCTTTAGCGCCTCCATAGCCTGAGCCACTGCCTTGCGATATTCACGGCCTCTCTTGGTCAGAATCTTCCGACCTTTAAACACTCGCGTCCACACATTGACCGACGGCGGCCACGGCAGCGTAAATTCATAATCGCTCATTTATTCCAGTCCTCGATAGCATCAACCACGTCATCAGGTGCGAAGTCGCCTGTTTCAAGGTTGTACAGCTCATGGCAGCTAATCCACGCTTGAGACTCGTTACCTTGACGTATTCCGCCCATGGTTTTCTCATTGTCGCACGCTACGCAGACCGGCAGGCAGAACCAGTGACCGACTAATACCTTGTTGTGCTTGAACGTCGCGCCTCTGGCATGGTCTACAATGCCCGGACCTGGACTCCCGCACCACACGCAGTCCTGAAATTTCAACCAGCCCTGAAACCGCTTTTCGTCGGCATTCGGGCCACGGGTGTTCTTTGTTGGTTTTCTTTGCATACACACCTCAAAAGAAGCTGATCAGCTCCTGTTACGTTACTATCCCATTGCGCGGCTGCTGAGACTTCTGCCAACTAAGCTCAGAGCGCCACGCTTCAAACTTCCATTCCCGCTGCTTTAGATTCCAGCGGCATTTTTCCTCTACTGCCACAGCATCCCGTAAACCCTCAAGAACCTGGATGTACTCCGGGTGCCTTCGGGCGTACTCGTCACGGCTTGCAGCTGTCTTGTACTTGTCGGGGTCTTCTGTTTCCGCCTGCGCAGCCAACATAGCCAGCTTTGATTGGCGGAAGTGCTCAAGGTACGTCCGCTTGCTCTTTGCGTCGCTGTAGGCGTCAACTAGCCGTTCAAGCTGGTTCAGCCATTCGTACTGTTCATTCATATACGCCGCCCGGCTGCTTTTGCATGTTGAGTTTCACGACATAGACTCTATAAAATCATCAAACGCATCCGGTGAGAATGGCCCTTCAAACTCATATCTAACGGCGTGCGCAACATAATCAAGCGTATTGCGCCTTAACTCCCGCTTAACCGCCTCTAGCGACTGAGCCGGGGTTTCTTTTAGTGCTGACTCTAGCGCATACCACTCATCCATCCCCATTCTATTCATTAGCAGTGCGTTTGCAGCACCCCGCAGCCGCTCCACCTGTGCAGCCAGTTCGTTGCGTTCTCTGAGTAGTTCGTCGTAGTCAGAAGACTGGACGTATGTGCCGGATACATCTTCATCGGCGTTGACGCTGTACAAATCAACCGGGCCTTTATCGGTTTCAACCTGAAAGCCTAGTCCAAACCGTAATTTTTTTATCTCTTCCATACCCTATCCTCTCTGTAATAACACACGCCAGCACGGGACATAGCCCGTGTGTGCGGCGTTATACGCACTCGTATTGCCCGCGTGGCAAAACAGAAAGCATCACCATTGTGTAATCCTCACCGATCCAGCCCGGGTCTATCGTTGCCTCCGCTTCGCTATCAACCAAAACCCAAGGGTGATCCGCTCCCTCTTTGACTAATTCGGGCTTCATTGCAATATATTTACCACTGTCTTTGTGCCTCATCTTCATCGGTGCCTCTCTTTCGTATAACAATTCACTGTTTCAGACCTCGCTGCGCTTCGGCAGCAAAGCTCTGGGTTATACGCTCTCAACGTAATTATCCCGAAAGAACTTTTCAGCAACTAACCATTGATCGGCATGGTTGCTAGGGTTAATTGCAATCATGTCCCCCGGCTTTGGGCTGCCGTTTTGTTTATCCGCATCCGAAACAGAGACTCCTCCCATATCAAAACCTGGAAACCAAGGGAACATAGGCTGCTCTTGTTTTTTTCGGTACTTCTTAATTTCAATACTCATAATCTGTCACCTGTAGTTAGTCGGCGTATAACAACGCCATTAAAAATCGGACAGCGTTCGCTGCGCTCTCTTGCCGCTTATGGCAAGGTTATACCGCATTCATTACTACGCTCGCAATCTCATAGTATTTATGCCAAAAAGAATCTTCCCATTCGCCAGATTCTTTTAGCAGTACTTCAGTCCAGCCTTCCGGCGGCAGACTCGTAAAATCAACATGATTTTCGATTGCATCTTTGATCAGCGAAATATCGTCTGTTCCGCCGCCACTGGATAAATCAAGACTCCCAATAAAGCCCGTAATGCTCAAGGAATACTCGCCAATAGATGGGTCGCAATCACTCTCTGTCTGTATGAGCGCCTGTACATAATTGACGCTTCTGTCTTCCAATCGCTGCTTTTCAATTTCCATTTCCATTTCAAATCCTCAGTAATGGCATAACAAAGCGTTTAATCGGTGACGTTCGCAGGTTCTCGCCCATTAACGCCGGGTTATTCTCCAATCATACCAACCAGCCAGAATCCCGCTAATTGGTTCTTCCTACCGATTTTCTACACCTGATTAGTAATACCTATCAAAGAATCCCCAGCGGTTCCGGTTGCCGCGATGGCGTAGGCGCTGAATGTTTACAATCCGCATTGCCTTGTGCCAGTGACCAAGACACCGCGCTTGCCGTTCTGTTGTATCGTAGTAAGCCCAGTCTCGGAACCTACGCCCAGCGACGAAACAGCACTGTCCGGACGCCATCAGCTCGTGCTTTCTGGTTATCCAGTGGTGCGGGTTGTCGCCTGTCATTAGCTGGTGCGGTTTCATTCAACACCCTCAACCTCAGTCCTTTCGATATACATTGAAAGATTGGAATTAACCCTGTTTAGAAAACTAGCTATAGCCTCCAGCTCTCTCGGGTCTCTCAGTGTCGCAGCTATACCCATCAGATAATCTGACATCTGTGAGACCTCTCTATCCCTGAAGTTGCATCCGCCGAAGGTGTCGCCATCGTAAACGCTCTGAAACTCGTGAATCATCTCCAGAATATTCTGTATAGACTCATCGCTTACTGAGTATCGAACTGTCTTCACTGAATCATTAACAGTCAGTTCAGCGCCTTTCTCTCTTTTGAATAGCTTTAACATATCGTCCTCTCAATCTTGATAGTCGTATGCGGATTGCAGGTTATCAAAACGGCTAGAACGCAGGTTTGCTGACACCCGGACAGTTCCTGATTCCCCGTTACGGTTTGCGCTTGTAATCAGTTCGGCAACACCTTTATCTGGTGAATCTTCATGGTAAACACTGTCCTGATAAACAAACGTGATAGTGTCAGCGTCCTCTTCAATGCGTCCAGAGCCGCGCAGGTCGCTTGTCACGGGCCGTTTATCTGGTCGTTGCTCCAATCCCCTGTTTAACTGACAAAGAAGGATTACAGGAATATTCAGCTCGCCTGCTAGGTTTTTCAGGCGCGTGGTAATATCCCCAATTTCTTCAACGGCGTTACCTTTACCCGGGAGGCTAATCAGGCCCAAGTGGTCAACCACCAGCAGCCCTTCACCTTTGTCTCTGTATCGCTCCTGCTTTCGCAGCCATGTGCGGGCACGGTTTACAATCTCAGATACTCGCACACCCGGGCAAAAATCAATCTGTATTGGCAGGTCTTTAAATATCTTAGTACCGGCTGACAGCTTTCCGTATTGCTCATCGGCCCCGGGGTGGTTGTCGAGTTGCTTAAAAAAAGCTCTATCCATGCGCCCAAGACTAGCAATGTGTCGCTTTGCCATCTCCTTTGCTGGCATTTCCAAAGTTGCATTATAGCCCGGGATGCCTTTCAGAGCGTTTGCCTCTAGGAACATCTGAGCCAGCGAACTTTTGCCCATCTTCGGGCGCCCGGCGATTACATGAAGCCGCCCGGGTTCTGGATACCATAGGCGGTCAAGGTCAGTCAGGCCGCTGGTGTAAATCTGTGTTACTTCTCCGCTCGCTAGCTCATCAATGACAGCTTTTGCCGCCTCAGCAGACGACAGACTGTTGTTTTTCTTCGCGCCTGATGAAATCCGCGCAACCTCCTGCGCTATGTAGTCCTCTATCTCAGAAGGCGCTGTACGTTCGTCAGCCAGCTCTGAGACATTCAGGCCCATCGTTTTAAACTGACGCGACCGGCTGCGCTCCGTGATGATTTTCGCGTAGGCCTTAGCGTTATCAATCGAAAGCGCAACGTCAGTCAGGTGCGACACATACGCAGCACCACCAACATTTTCAATTTCCCGCGTTTCTTCCAGACGCTCGACTACGGTAATCATATCTACAGACTGACCGTTATCAGCAAGTGCAAAGATTGATTCAGCAATGGCCTGATGCTCAGGTTTGAAGAAATCACCCGGGGCTATTCCTGTCTCCAGTATCTGGTCATAAACCGTTTCTTCCAGCATCAGCGCACCCAGTACGCTCTGCTCTGCTTCCAGTGAGTAAAGCATTATTCCTTCTCCATCATCTTTCTGATACGGTCTGACGCCGCTTTTCGTTGCTCTGATGTTAGCTCAGACGCCAAACCAGTCATCTGTTTGGTGTGTATAGATTTGTCAACGCCTTGGTTCTCTGGGTAGTCAGGGCGCTTAGGTTTACCCATGTTCGGAAGCTCATCATTCCAGCTTTCGTTGTTCAGGTAGGTTTCCGGGTTCTTCCGGTACTGAACATCAGGAGTGTTGCGGATGTAGTTCGGCAGGTGTTCCATGATTGACGCCCGGTCTTTGTTGCTTAGGCGCTTCCACTTGGCCTCTGATTTCTTCCGGCCCACTTTTTTGTTGTACAGGTTCCAGAAGTCGTCAAACGGTACGTTTAGCGGTTTATCAGCCTTTGGCGGTTGTTCAACTGTCAAGGATTCCTTGACGGTTGGAACTGGTAAGCCAGCGTTACAGGTTGGTTCTTTGCCTGTGCCGTTGCAGTGGTGGCAGTGATGTATCTCTCTGCGCTGTGTTGATAGGTTCATCTGACTGATAAAAGCACTACCACCACAAACAGAACACGCGGAGCCGGTAGGCGACATAGAAGTGACTGGTTCACTGGAAGGTTCAAAAGAGTTACTGGTTCTGGGTGACTCTGTGGTACTAGGGGCTGGTGACTCTGTGGTACTAGGGTGGGCATTCTGTAACCCTAGGTACGCAACGCCACCAGCTATATCAACGCGGTAGACGTTTGATTTATTGCCGCGCTCGTCGTCTTTTCGGTACTGCTTGGTAAGGAATTTATTATCTTCCAGCCACTGAACATGGCGGATAACCGTCTTTCGGTCTACTTCGCAGTGGTCAGCAACATGGCGGTAAGAAGGCCAGCAAATTCCTTCATCGTTTGCATTGTCTGCCAGTTTGATAAGAACTAACTTGCGGGTCGGGTTGCCTATCTTAGCTTTCATAGCGGCAACCATGAGTAGCATGCTCATTGGTATGTGTCCTTTAGATTGTGCGCCCTTTGAAATGATATGCGGCACGCCCAAGGACGGAAGGCTTCAGGGACAGACTGGCCGGTCTGATGTATACCCCTAGCCGCACATTGATTATACCACGCCAGCTACGGCGGGCAATGGGTTAGTGATCGGAAAACAGAATCACTATAGCCAGAATAGCAGCAGGATAAGCCAGTGATTGCATACCGCTATGAGAGGCGGCAACGGCAGCACCCGCAAGGAATCCAGCTACAGCGTTTCTTGTCATTTGCTCTTCTTCCCCTTCTCCAGTTCAGCAATCACACGCTTTGCTTCTTCGATGTCCTTCTGGTTGTCGGTGTCTATGTAGATTGCGATTTTCATTTAACTTCCTTCTTATTGTGTACCCAGCGTTTAACGCCGTTACGGTCGATATACCAGCGGCGTACTAGGCCGCTTTCGATGTCCAGAGTGTAGCCGAAGCCGCCTGTAATCATTTCTAGCCCTCATTTATCCAGTTATCCCACTCCTGCCGTGTGTAGAACACTCCGCGCCATGTATGCGCCTTACAGATCGCACAGTAAAGGTGCCGGAGTTCGCCCAGACCTTGCGACAGGTCTTTAATCTGCGGATTGTTGCAGCAGTTCATTCATCCGTTCCTCTTTCTCTGCTATTGCCTGATACGTCAGTGGCACCTGCTTGAAACACTCCGCACGAACACCGGCAGGGCAGTTTCGGCAGTCGGTAAGGCCGTGCTTGTCTTTGCCCACGCTGTTGCAGTGGTCTATCAGAGCCTGATTCACTTATCCCACTCCTCCGCCATCCTCCGGGCGATTTCCATTAGTTCAATACCGGGATTGTCCCGCATATATCGGGCAACCTCGTTTAGCTCGGTTCTGCGCTCGGTAGGCACAATCGGATTTGCACGGCATAGGCCCTTTTCAGGCAGGCGCTTGCGGTAGTTCTGCGTGTTCTTTGCTGCGTTGGTCATTTGATTAGCTCCGGGTTCTGATGGATGTTGCCGATGATTTTAATTTTCCGCGCGTTCAAAAACTTCATCATTACAAATGCTTGAAGCCCCCCGTCTCCATCAAACGATTCGGCATTATTTCTAAAATACCAACCTGAATACTTATTTGACCACTCACAAGTGTGTCGGACATAGTGCTGCTCTCCGTCAAGATCAATAAAGTGCTCCGACCTAACAATATCCCCCTCGTAAATCTCAACGCCGTCACAGTCTTTCAGGCCGGTGTATTGCTCAATCACCAGAGTGTCACTGCACATATTGAATACCGTATGAATGTGAAGATGTTGAATATCTTTCCATTCGTGGAATCTCTCACTTGATTTGCTCCACGCTCTAAACTTAACCTCTCTCATCACTCACCCTCCAGCATCATGTCTGCGTAGTGCCAGCGCCATTCAGCAAAAACCCGCATTGCTTCCTTGTAATTGTGCTTCCGGCACTCCTCATTGTAGTGAATTGATGCTTTCTCGCCTTCATGGTATCGCTCGTGACCGTAGTTTCCCCTCCGATACTCCTGATAGTCGGTCAGCTCAACATCGGAAAGCACATCCTCTGGCATCAGGATGCTGCAACGGTTGTGTATTCTGTACCATTCCGGCATATCTGGCGCGTGGGCTGCGAAGTATTCACGCTTGGTTAGGCCGTCCGCCTCAGTGTGATGGCTAAAGCCCTGCCCATCTGTCAATGGAATAGGCATAGCCGGTAAGTCTTTGTTGTTCATTTTGCATTTTCCTCCAGCGCCGTAATCCCTTCATTTGTGATAACTACGCTTCCATTCATAAACTTAACAAGCCCTTTACTTGATAGCTTTTCGTTTGTCTTTTGAGTCCACAGTTCACTGTATCCTCTTCGTGTCGCTGTCGGAGCGCGAGTGTAGCTGGAAATTTCTTTCAGCGTTTTCAGTTCGGCTTTTGTAAGTTTCATAGCTTTCTCCCTTGCCCTCCGGAGCGGGCTGGTTGGTGTTAGTATTCAATATCCACATCGAACCCAGCGGCCCGCAATGCCTGAACCGATGAAACGCTGTAAAGGCTCCCTGTTTCTAGGTTTTCAAACTTGCCTGTCTTGTGACAGTAAAAAAGCGTTACTTTCATCATCTTCTCCGTTTATCCATGCTTCCCAGTCTTTCTGGCTGTAGAACTTGCCGCGCCATGTGTGCGCCTTGCACTTTGAGCAGTAAAGATGCCGCTCACTGCCAAGCCCTTGCGACAAGTCCTTCACGGCTGGACTGTCGCAGCATTTTCCCTGATTCAAATGAATTCCCACGACACGAGGTTGAAGGATGTTCCGTGTTGAGGCTCGGCGCGGTTTGTTATCCATTCATTAAGGTTTCTTTCGATAAGCGCGTCAGTAACTGTCGGTGCGTACATTGTTGCGTTGCTTGCGCAGATTTCGCGTTTTACGATTTCGCCAGTGAAGAAGTCGCTCGTGGTTACGATTACTTTGTTCATTTGTCTTTCTCCGCGTCGTTGTTTGATGAGTTCATATTACCAACTGAGCCGGTCATTGCTAGGATAGAAGTGTAAAGAAGTGTAAAGCCACCTAGATAGCAATAAGGGTAGCTAGCACTAGCTCCATTTATTCGCTTTACGATTCTTTACGATTAACACCGCGACACTGTGAGCCGGTTATATATACTGAGCTGACTAATAAGGGGAATTGATATGAGTAATCAACTGGCAACAATCGACACAAACCAGCTCATAGCAAAGGCTATGGAATCCGGGGATATTGGCGTCCTTGAGCGTATGCTGACAATGCAAACTCAGATTGCAGACCGCAATGCGAAGGCGGATTTTATCGGCGCAATGGCTCGGTTTCAGAATAACTGTCCGGCTATCGTTTCATTGAAACAGGGTCACAACTACAAATACGCGCCGCTTGAAGACATCATTGCGCAAGTTAAAGGCACAATGACTGATTGCGGTCTGTCTTATCGCTTTGAACAGAATCAGGATGAGAAAAACATCACGGTGACTTGTGTTATCACTCACCTATCCGGCCACTCAGAGCGCACAACCGTAACCGCAACGGCAGACACGTCAGGCAGTAAGAACTCAGTGCAGGCCATCGGCTCTACAATCACCTACCTGCGCCGATATTCATTCACCGGGGCAATGGGTATCGTTACAGCTGATCAGGACTCAGACGCCCGTCTAGCCGGTCAGGCCATGCAGGAATGGGCGACGGTTGACCAAGTGTTGCAGATTGAGAACCTGATTCAGGAGACCAGCTCTGACCGTGAGAAGGTTATGGCGTGGATTTGCGGCGCGGCTAATTGCCAGATTGAAGCGTTTAACCAGCTTCTGAAGAAAGACGCGCAGTCAGTTATTTCAATGCTCAAGAAAAAGGCGGCTAAGAATGATTGAATTGCAACTTGAGCAGGGCGGCGCTGAATGGCTCCGCTCTCGCATTGGCATTGTGTCCGGCAGCCGCTTTAAAGACGTTCTGACAGAGCCAAAGAGCAAAGCGGATAAAGAGTCCGGAAAGCTATCGCAAACGGCTGAAACGTACTTATACGAGCTTGTGAGCATGATTCTAACGGATGAAGCGCCGTCGTTTTCTTCTGCGGCTACTGACTGGGGCCACCAATACGAACCTCTGGCCCGTCTCGAATATGAGATAATGACGGATAACAACGTGACGGAAACCGGGTTTTTCCTGCACGAGTCGCGGAAAATCGGCGCAAGCCCGGACGGACTGGTGGACGATGACGGAATGATTGAAATCAAGTGCCCGTTCAACTCTGTGAACCACGTTCGCACCGTAGTGGCTGGCGAAATGCCGAAGGAACACATTGCACAGGTGCAGGGAAATCTCTGGATTAATGGCCGCCGGTGGTGTGACTTCATCAGCTTTGACCCGCGCATAGACGGTGATGGCCGGTTATTCATCCAACGCATTGAGCGTGATGATAAGTTTATCGAAAACCTAGAGCGCCGCGTTATGGCGTTCGTTAATCAGCTAGACCGTGTATTGCTGGAATCATTCGGCATTGCATGGGATGGCATTAAACAGAAAGAGGAATTGTAATGCCTGTATCAGACTTTGGCCGTTTGGGCCGTGACACAGAACTGAGATACACACAAGACGGCACGGCGGTTTGCAATATTGCCGTGGCTGTTGATTATGGCCGTAAGGGGCAGGACGGGAACAAGCCTACGCAGTGGTATGACCTGACACTATGGGGCAAGCAAGCCGAGGCGCTGGCACCGTACCTGTTGAAGGGTAAGCAGATTTTCTTCACCGCATCTGACTTACATATTGAGACGTTCACAAAGAATGACCAGTCTCAAGGCTTCAAGCTGACGGGCCGCATTGATTCTATCAAGTTCGCTTCTGATGGCGGCAACCAGCAGCCAGCGCAGCAGGCTCCGCAACAACAGCGACCAGCGCCACCGCCTGGTTATCAGCCAGCGCAGCCGGGCAATGTAGCACGACAGCAAGCGCCTCAGCATAGCGACAGCACGGGCGGGTTTAACGACGATATTCCGTTTGCTCGCGTGCCAAGCAATGTCTACTGATAAATGCCCAACCTGCGGGAGTCACAACCTAGTGACTCTCAGCAGCATTAACCAAAAGCGGTGCGTGTGTAGTCCAAGCGTGCCGATTAAACCAAACGAGCCAGAGCAGCTGGCGCAGAATAATAGAGTGAGGAATAAATGAGCAAATTCACGATAGAGAAGAATGTGCCTATAGAGGGACGCACCACTGAATATAAATACCCAATAGACGAATTGGAGGTTGGCGATTCTTTTATGGTGCCATGGAGTAGTGGCAGCCACTGCTCAGTCAGAGGTTACGCATCAATCAGAAACAAGCTAACCGAAAAGAAATTCACGTGCAGGCTGGTAGATGACGGCCTGCGAGTATGGAGGGTTAAGTAATGAGGCTCATCAAGAAAGACTCATACGAACCAGAGGGGCTATCTGGCTACGCTGTTGATTTTGTTGTGTTTTTCCTGTCTGTGCTGGCTTGTGTAGTGCCTGCTTCCATCATCGTTGTGATTGTCGAGCTTGTAACATCAGGCGGCCTTGTTTCTACAACTGATCCGTCAGGAAGTTACGCGGCAGGGTTTATTACAGCGATGTTTGCTCTACAGCTTAATAACTGGATTAACGGCAAGATTTACAAGATGCAACAGGAGGAGAAGGGCGAATGATTGAGACAATTCGCAAAATCGAAGAATGGGCAGAAGCCAGAAATCTGGTTAACGGCTCCACGCCACAGGCGCAAATGCTGAAGTTGATTGAAGAGGCTGGCGAGCTAGCAGGCGGCATAGCAAAGAATAAGCCTGAAGTCATCATAGATAGCGTTGGTGACGTTGTTGTGGTTCTCACCATTCTTTGCGCGCAACTCGGAATTGATTTTCAGCAGGCGGTAGAGCTGGCATACAACGAAATCAAAGACCGCAAGGGTGAAATGCGTAACGGGGTTTTCGTCAAAGAAGAAGACCTATAACCAAAAGCTATAACGCCACCGGCTCTAATGAATAATTGATATTTCACACTGAGCCGGTTATACCCCATTATGTACCCACACCAACAAACAACGGCATAGCCGGAAGGGGATGGCATGGCACGCAACGGAAACGACTGGCAGGAACACATGAGAATCACTGACGATGAGGAACGCGCAATGCAGAAGGACGAACAGACAACGGCGGACGCTGAGCACGCGGTTCAGTGTGCGTTGAACGATGACCCAATGGCTTTGATGTCAGTATTCCACGATAACGCAACAGAGGCGGATTTGGATGCTATGGACGCGGCGCTTATTGAGTATATGAAAGGCGTCAAAGAAGGTGAAGAAAGCGCGTTTTACGACGCGGTTGTGAGGATTGTTAAGGAGCAGAGCAAGTGAAACCATCAACAATCATAATCCTGTGCTTTCTCGTGGTCGGCCTGACCACGCTGTCATGCTATGACCAGGACACGGATAAGCGCATTGCGGTTAAGTCGAAGGAGTTGTACTGCGCTGGCGTTGCGTTGCATGAGGCTACAAAGCACCTGCCAATCGAACATGTGCGAGGGCACGAGAATTATCTGAACGAGGATTGCGGAAATGAAACTAACAACTGAGCAGCTGCTTTTTGCGCATCGGGTTGGGGCGACTCATTCTGGCGAGCTGACCGGATTCTATAAGCTCGAAGGTACGGGCTGGCAGTTCTGGAATGAGGGTTGGCTCTTGTCAAATGCTACAAACGATCACACGGCATCAATAACAAAGGGCATCGACTTCAGCCCGCTCTACGACTGGATAGACCACAACGGCGGGGAGTGTCCTGTATTGCCGGATGACATGGTCATTATAGAGCTAAGCAATTCTATCGGTGGGTCGATGACAGTCCAAGCGTCTTTATTCGACTGGGGCGCTAGAGGCATTGACGGCATGTTGATATGCAAAAGATTTAAGCTATGTCGCGCCGAAGACTGGCCCGAACAACGCGCCGACGCTATCGGGCAGAACGGCAACGATGGCGAGCATTACGACATACCGCCGCCTGAATACGACCCGCGTGATGTTGCGTTCAAGCCAAAGAAAAGCAAGTACCACCGGGAAATTGCTCCGGGGGTCTGGGTTGATGTTTACGATGTGCTGAAAGCGTGGAAGGTAGAAAACCCAGCACTACAGCACCTGATAAAGAAGGCGTTGCAACCTGGAGAGCGCGGCCACAAAACACTGGATCAGGACATGAAAGACATCGTAGCCAGCGCAATCAGAGCGCAAGAGCTTGCCAGCAACCCTGAAGACTGACATCATGCCTTGGGGTTTTCGTGACTCCGTAACTCTTTGCCCGGTACGTCCGGGCTTTTTTATGCCTACGCATCTTGACACTTCCTTACACAATACAAGGTGCGCCGTTCCGTGGCTTTGCTACTATTTGCTTATGGAGTGAGGGCGTAGTGGTGATGCGCACCAAATTGAAGGTTAGAGAAATCCGTGATACCTGAAAATAGTCGTCTATGAGTGCCTTTTGACGCGGCAAGCCACACAAACACACCAGTGGCCACTCCATTAAATTTATCAGGTCTGGCACATGCCGCCGCTGAAATGCGGACTGAAAAACGGGTTCGCACCCCGTGGTTAAAGATTAGGCTCCTTCTTTTCTTACCCAGTAATGTGCAAGTCAGGGGTATCAGCTATCCCGGATAAAGTCGGTAGGCCCGCCGATGGCGACAGAGGGTTCCTGGTTCCTGCTCCGGCCAAAAGCAGGGCGTATTAGCATGGTGATTGGACGACTTGAGCAACGGCTTTAATCACGCCAAATAAATTTCGGTAGGGATGATAACCCACTGATGCGCAAGTCTGGATAACGGGTTCGAATCCCAGCCAGTCACCAGTCGAATACGCGCCACCTGATACCCTTATTTCGGGGTTAATGCTTGACTGTCGTGGGTCTTACTTAACATTAACACGGCGCGTATACCTAACATCACAGCACCCTGTGACGAAGAATCACCATCTAACCGGAGGTGATTGCTATAGCGCAGATAAGCTAGCGCATTGCCTAAGCCGCTGCGAAGCGTGATGTGGCGACTATAACCCGGCGTTAATGGGCGTGAGCCTGCGAACGTCTAAATTTAACGCTTTGTTATGTTCGATTAAATAAAGAGGTTGACCGTGAAGAGAATGGAGTGGATTGAAAAAGCTATAGAGCAGTATGTTTTGCACGGAGTTAGCGAGGAAAAAGCAAGGCTTTGGGCTGAGTCTATTTTAAATAATACACCAGAGTCGATAAATCACTGTCCATACTTGACGGCAGAGAAAGATTACAGAACATAAAAACGAGTTCGTGAGCCGAAGGTCTCACGCAACGATGTGTTATTAAGAGGAAGAACAATGACAAAAGCATACACACCAGAGGCGTTACAGAGACGCTTTGCACAGTCCACGCAGTTCTGCACTAAAGAGAGTCCGCGATCGTTCTTTTACGACACGGTTTCTATGGTGTATATCGGCGTGTTTACGAATACGGTAATGACTCAGCGCTGGCTGAAGAATCCGAGCAAGTACAAGAAAGCGCACATCATCACCGCCCGTCGTGAGTTGGAACTGGAAGAAGTGCAGAAAGCCTGCCGGGTGCTGCCATGACTCTAGACGAGCTTTCTAACCCCGGTGATTTTTACCTTGGCTGGCTAAAAATGGCGCGGCGTGAAATCGTAGACGAATACGAACGCACTACCGGTCAGTCGTTTCCTGCTGAGCTGAATGAGCTGGCAGATAAAGCGAGTGACACGGCAGTTCACAAAACACCCCGCTGGATTCGTGAGGGCGGGAGTTGGATTTTGTATTTTAATGGACAACGGTTTGGTGACAAATGAAGAAACGAAAAAAACACAGCATGAACGCCCGGTTTCAGCGTGCCGGGTTGGCGTCACTTAAAGGACTGGCCGTAGGTTTTATCTGCGGCAATGGCGGCATGTCAGAGTTGGTCAGCATTAAGACCGGTTCGAAAATACGAGCAGGTATGTCACTGGTAAAGGCGGTTACTGAGATACCGTTCAAGTGGTCAGTGTACTGTGCAGTGATGGGCCGCACCGAGACTGGTCAGGAGTACACGAAGGCGTTTCAGGTGGTCACTGAGACAGCCTGCACGCAATACAATCTGGCGAACCAGTTGAATCAGTTGCATCAGGATTTTGTTAAAGACGAAATCAGCCCCCGTCATATTGTGAATGTAGGCTGGCTGGCTGATCCTCATGGTAATGAATGGGATGAAGCACAGGCTGAGGCAATATTCCGAAAGATGGGCGCGTTTGAAGGGGCGGCACAATGGCAGATGGGATAAATAAAGCGTATCAGGAGGGGGTTGAGGCTAGAAAGGCAATCGACGGCTCCGACCAATGCCCTTATGGCAAGGCCAGATTGATTGAGCAGGCGTGGTGGAAAGCTGGCTGGCACGATATGGACTTGCTGATGACTGGCCCACGTTTTTACAGGAGCGTGCGTGATGATTATAACTGAACGCGACAAGATTCTGGCTGGAATCGTCACTGACTCACTGCTAGACCGAGTGATAATCCACGACCGGAAACCGCAGACGCTGAGAGCCGTTGCAAAGCAAAACCGGGTAAATCCCAGGGAGCTGGCAAGGCGCGTTGTGATTGAGAACACCAAACCAACGGAAGCGCTCAAAAACATGAAAGGGAGTACCAAACGTGGATAAGTGGCGACCGACAGAGTGTGTAATCCCTGCGCCTGAGCTGCTAGATTCAATCGCTAGCGGCCTCTCTGCTGAGCGTGTGGCGGATTTAGAAATAGACTGCGCTGACATTGTGGAGCAGTCATTACTATCCGTTATGCGCAATCCTGAGTCTGATTTTTACGACGGGAGCCAAGAATGGAGGCCGTATTACTGCGTGTTGAACCCAGAGGAAACAGTCACTGGCGATGAAATGACCGACGTTTACAATGAGTGTGTCGCGGTTGACGTGGCAGACAGAGCGATATTATTTGCAATGAGGTGATGACATGAAAACAAGACAAATCAACGGCCATGATGGCAGTGTGTACAACGTTTACTGTCCAAGCCGTCCGGGAACGTTCGAACGGTACTCAAGGCTGATTGTAAAGAAATTCGGCGGCCTTCAGTGGACTGGGCCGGATATTAAAGTCACGTTTGTGATTAATGGAATGCCGCACACTATCAGCACCGAGCGGGAATACTGGTGGGATGGCGCGTCTATCCCTAAGCGGTTTCGCTGGCTGATCGGTACGAAAACAGCGCAGAAGTTCCGCCTTGCCTCAATGTGGCATGACCGTGGATACGAAGACCGGACGCAGCGCGTTATCAATGACGTGATTTTTTACTACGTCCTGCTTGAGATGGGTGTGCCAGCGTGGAAAGCTGACCTGATGTATAAGGCGGTCAGGGTCGGCGGGTTCGTCTACTACGCCGCTGAAACAAGCTCATTCTGGAAGTGGGTGCGGGATAAGCTGTGAGCGATTGCAGAACATATCCAAACAAAATGCAGTTCCTGACCGAAGCGGATGCAAAACGATATATTCGAGAAGGTCAGACAAAGAAAGGGCCGTCTATCAGGTTGCAGGCGTACCAGTGTCCGAACTGCCTACGCTGGCACCTGACGCACCACACAAAGAAGGCACAGAGGCGAATAGAGAGGCTGCGGATTAATCCCTAATCTGAAAGTGTGGCATGTCATTAAACGACTGCCACAGACCGCCCCATTCCAGTTTATAACCAAGTTCGCACGCGGCCTGAAGCATTGCAGCTGCCACCATCGCCAAATGGTGTTCATCCCAGCTAGCCATTCCGTTAACGTATGCGTATACGTCTAACGCATTTCCGGTCTGGTGATAGCTCATCTTGTCCACACCATCCGCCCGGCTCTTGCCGTCATCAAACAGCGCCTTTTGTTCTTCAGGTGTGCGATAGCCGCCCATTGCTGGAACACCGAAGTCTACCTTGCTTATCTCGATTGCACGAAAAGCAATCGCCTTTAGGCGCTCGTCTATTCCATCCATGCGCTTAATTGAGCGTGCTGAGAATTTAAATGGCATAGTCAAAACCTCAGCGCATTCGGTAGATGTTCGTCACTGTTACAGTGACAGCCGGGTCAATCGCTCCGCCGTCGTTTATCGTGTACTTATTGACAAACAGACTGCCGGTGCCGGTAATGTAGCCTCGATAGAATGCCAGCTTCGAATAGCCGCCACTTCCGTCAGATGTGGTTGATATGAACGTCTCAGAAATTGATATTTCGCCTTCAATGAAGTCCGCCGTAAAAACAACCGATACGCCTGAAATCTTAAACGCGAATCGGCCCTTGCCCGGAAGTCCGTCGGGAAAGTCCGTGACACTGGTCAGGCTTACTGGGTTCTTGCTTCCTGACCAAATCTCATCAAGCGTATAACCAGCGGTTACAGCCTCAGTCATTCCCATCAATCCGACACGGGAGCCAACAGGGTTTGACGGGTCATAGGCCAGCACCTTCGTGGTGTCGGTCGGAGTAATATAATCGTACTCTGAGAGTTTCTTTTTTTGCGTAACGTCACTCATTTGTGACCCTCCTGACAGATTCGAAGTTGCTCTTTATAAATCTCGATTTGCTCATAGAATCTCTGCTCTTGCTTAGTCAGACGCTCCATAAACATTTCCCTTTCGCGCTTGAGCTGGTCTTTTGCGTTCTGTACTGCGGTTCGCATTGCAAAGGCATAGGCCGTCACACACCCGGCGCCATAGGCCAAAAACACTTGCGGGGCTGCATCGGCAAAATCAATCATCACGCAGAGCCTGAATTATCACCAGCGCCTGATTCCGAACAACAAACCATACTGAGAACAATATCAGAGCGCCATGAGCCGACACATGCAACCATTCAGGCATCATCAGGACGTTATCCAGATACCCAGATACAGCGCACAGAACAAAGATAAAAATCATCAGGCCAAACGCCCGGACTGCCTTACGGTTGCGCGTGCGGTAATGCCCAGCGGCCAATCCGAATTGAATGGCGATTATCCCGTAAATAGTGACCGTCAGGATGTCTAGCATTACTCACCCATTGCCGCTTCGCGTATGTTTTCATCCTTGGCAACCTGCCCGAAGGAGGTTATAAGTTTTACGGCTTCTGATATGGCATTATCGTAAGCATCAGTGCCCTTTGGTACGCTGGCGACACGCAGAAGAGCATTTCTCACCAGCGGCGACTCATACGCTCTAGCAAGAGAGGCTGAAGTCAGCCCGAACCCCGCCGTTGTGGCTAAATCGGTATACGCAGCATAACCACCAGCAAAACCAGTGAACGTCTGTCCTGTAGGGGTCAGAACCGGAGCCTCTTGCGCTCGCCTTGTGGCATTAAGAACATCAGTCAAACCTTTGATTTCTTTACCCTTCAGGCCACGAAATGTAATATCGGTTTGCTTCTTCATCTTACCTAGCTGGGTCGCCAGCGCAGTAGGAGTAACAACACCTTCTGCATTGGTTGCCTTTTCTACAGCCTTGGCAAGTATCGTTCCTCGCATCGCTTCCTTGCCTTCTGGGGTTAGGGAGCGATAAAGATTGCGAATCTCTGAGGGTTTCTGACTGAAGATAATATTGCCGACAGACTCAGGAGTTACGTCGCCTTTATCCAATACGGATTTTAAGCGAGACTTCTTAATAATGTTCGCTTCGCGTGCGTATATCCCTTTGGCGTTAGACCATCCTTCTGCGGATTTGTCACCAAGGTTTGAGCGGATGCTTCCCTTTAGGTCGCTTGTCATTGCGTTGTATACACGATTAATCATTGCCTCTGATCGAGTCGGGAGCAATTGCCTGTCACCCTTAACCCCTTCTCTGAAGTCACTTCTCAAAGTATCAAGGCTTCTGAATGTTTGACCTTCAAGAATTGCCTCTCTATATCTCTGAAGCTCTCGAACGGATTGCTCATCAACAACACGCCCTTTTGCGGTAAGGTCGGCTAGCGCCTTGTCTATCTCTGACAGCGTGTTTATTGGGGAGATTTCGCCAACCTCATCCATCTTTCCGGTGATTAAATCAAGTCTATTCCCGGCAGCCTTCCTAACCTTGTCGGTCTGAGTCTTGAGGGACTGGACAACTTCCTCATATTGCGGCTTTGCGCTAGCAACGACATCCTCAATCGCTGCCTCTCGGGCGCGCTGCTGACCCTGCCGAACCTGACCCATGCCAACAAACGGAATCGCTTCGCCAACCCTCTGAGCCATCCTACCGGCAATAGTCTCATTCGGAACCACGTCGGTAGTTGTCAGTGGGATGCCTCTTTTCTCCGCTTCAGCTATAAGCGCAGCTTGCTCTTCTGGTATTGCTCCGCGAGCCGCCCGGACACCTCCACTTATAAGGTTTTCAGCAGCCTTACCTGCACCACCAAAGGCAGCAGATAGCGCAACATCCTCGGCGTTGAACTCACCACCGGCAGCGGACTGACCAGCCTGCATAGCGGTTTCCGTTAGGGCTGAGCGCGCTATTGCGGCAGGGACGGTTGCTGCCCTGCCTGCTGGAGTGAATGCAGCGCCAATGCCAACGGCCTGAAGCGCATCCATAACAGTAAAACCGGGTTTATTAATCACGGCTCTGGCGCCTGTTGCATTGTTTGCAGCCAGAATATTTCCTTGCTCGTCATATTGAATGCCGATATTCGGAAACGACTCCGAAAGAATCTGAGCAACCTCTTCTGGCTTGGTGGCCGTTGTTAAAACCTGACCAATGAGCGCAATCTTTGACTGGTCTTCGCCAGCCAGCAGGCCAGACACCGGAAGTTCTGGAAGCTCCCGAACAGCTCTTGTGCGCTCATCTCTTGCAGCTTCCGCCCTTGCCATTCTCGGAGATGTTGCCCTTTTTTTGGGCTCTCCAGTATCGAACTGGTCAAACGGGTTTTCCTGAGCTTTCTGGACTTCGTCAAACTGATCAAACGGATTAGCCATCAGAACCCCTCCGGGCGATACCCGTATTTAGCTTCAAACTGCTCAATCATCTGAGGGTTTGCATTCAGGTAATCAAGCGCAGCTTGCGGGGCGCCACCAGATTGCGACTGAGCGTTATTGTAAGTACCTTTCTTTGTCTTCCTGGCAGTCTCAAGACCTGTCTTTATGCGCTGAAGCTCCGCAAGGAACTCATCTTCCGGCATTGAGATATCAAGAGAGGCAGCGGCAGCGGCGAGCTTGTCACCTTCGGCATTAGAAAGTTGACCCATGCCTTTGAGCGCCTGAACCTCGTTCAGGAATTGCTGACCTTTCAATGTATCAAGAAGCGCCCTGAAGCCCCTGCCCTCGGTTCCCGGAATACCAGAAAACAAACTGCTAAACCCGGTTGCAGACTCACGACCGGGGTGCTTAATCATCCGGTCAAGAAGGTTTATCGTCTCATCAACCTGATCCGCAGCCTGCTCTTCTTTTTGAGTGGCTTCTGTCTTTTTGCTTTCTACGTCAGATTCAATTTTATTAATCTGAGCTTGAATCTGCTCCCGGCGAAGCTCATTTGTCTCCTTGCTCTGCTCCATCTTCAGTCTGTCCAGCTCTTGTTGCTGGCGGCGAAGGTCGAGTGATTCGCGCTGATACTCAGACATCGGCTTAGCTTGACCGGCCTGCTGCTTCTTCAACCCGCCAAGCACGTTATTAACGAAATCCGGAGCCATCTGCATTGCTTGAATGAATGCCGCCTGAGAGCCTTCTGGGTCGCTCTGAGCTGTTTTCAGGGACTGTTGCAGCAAGTCAGCCGCTTGCAGCTCCGCGTGCCGTTCCTGCTTCTGCTGCTGAGCCTGACCCCAAGCGCCAATACCCTGACCGATAGCGTTACTCAGGCCCATTGGCTTTGCCAGAAATCCAGAAAACATGTTACCGCCGAGACCGTTAGCCATTACACGTTACTCCCGATGTTGTATCCGATTCCCGCGCCAGTAGGCCCACCAATAAACGCACCCAGTCCGGCACCGACCAGTCCGCCAAGAAGGTTTGGCTGCATCGCCGCAGCGTTGGCCGCCTGAAGGTTGATATTCGCAATGTTATTCATCGCATTAGCTGAGCCAGATGTCATTGCTGAGCCAGCGGAACCAGTGCCAGACAGCGCAGACAGGCCGGTGTTGACACCCTGCGTAAGCTGCGCGATTCGCTGGTTTATCATGTCCTGAGCGTAGCCAGTCGCCAGAGCGCCGGACGTATTCAGAACGTCTTCCTGAATGCCGGATGACAACCTATTGCCCAGTGCAGCAGAATTCGAAATCAGCGGGTTAAGCGCAGCCTCTTGGATGTTCTGGAATGCCTGACCTTGCAGCGCCTCTTGAGCGTATTGAGCCTGAGCTTCAGGTGACATGAATGCCTGTAGTTGTTTAACGGCATCGGAGCCAAGGTTGGCGTAAGGCTGTGCCCGGTTCACATAGTCGGCGTACTGCTCTTTGTACAGTGAGATAATGTCCTGCTGAGCTGCTGCTGCTTCTTCTGCGGCTTCTTCCATCTTGTCCTGTTGTTCTTGTCCGGACAGCTTATAACCTATTTCGTCCGCCCACTCAGCAGGCTTGCCCGTGGCTCCACCAGCCAGCCCGCCAAGACCGATATTGGTCAGACCTTCGTCCGTTGTTGGGTCGATATTCGAAAGAGCGTCACTTACATCACTCATAAATCACCGCCTGAATTTCTTCTTTAGTTGCGCCTAAATAGATTCTGTCTACCATGATATCACCCTTCAATATTGATTTCCTATCAACGCCCTCCTCAATGAGGCCGAACTTCTTTGAGAACCCAATAACGTCAGGATAGATAACCGGAATAACAGCCTTGAACTTAACAACGGTCGGAAACATCTGCATGAACAGCCGCATAATCAATACTCCGGCCTCTTGCGCGTACTTCCTGTGTTCTTTTATGAAATTGCAATGAATACCGACCGTTGAAGAGCTTTCAGGATTGAACGTGACAGAACCGATAATCTGACCATCAACGAAGGCGCCAATGTACACGTTAGAATCAGTGTAAGATGTGACTATGTGCTCTTTAGTGCAGCGACTATTGCTTACCCTGTCGAATAGCTCGTCATCTATTACCGAAGCCGCAACTGTTGCGGGTATCCGCTTAACCTCAATCACGACACCCGGACAAAATCGCCCGCCTCGTTGTTGCTGAGTTTGACGAAGCTATACCAGACAGAACCAACAGGCACGGTAGGCACGGCATCAGGTGTCATTCCTCCCGCCTGAATCCTCGCCCCTCTAACCTGTGTGGCATTCAGTGTCGCCCCGTTATTTACGGTAGCTCCTGAGACATTAACCAGAGTCCTGACGGTTCCGACAGGCTGAGTCGTGTAGTCAACTGCCGTAAACGCTGACGGAATCGGAGAGCCAACAGCGTACGAGCGCCCGCCTCTGAGTGAATACCAGTCAGTGTCTTTGATGAAGATATCGAACCCGACATAAAGCAAAGTGCCAGTGTCAGCGGTAGGGAAAACTGAGCTTTCAAGGTCTTCGTAATGAATGAACTCCGGCAGTGTCCTGAGCTGATTCTGCGCTTGCCTGAGCCATTCAATCATTTCATCCGGAAGTTTGGTTAGTGCGCGGAATAACTCGTCTGATAGCTCTATCTGGCCTCTTATCATGCGTCACGACCTCCGGTTATCAGTCGGGACATGAGGCGAACGATTTTTGACGGGTAGTCATTCAGGAATCGCACTTTGACAACGAACGCCTGACGGACTAATCCCCAGTTCATAAAGCGGGTACGACGGTCTCCAGAAACAACAGTGTTTGAGCGTTCAGCTCCGTAGGTATCTCCGAAATCCGTAGACACAGACACAAATACGTTCTCTGCGTCACTGCCCACCACTTGCACTTGAGGCTCTAGTTCAGCCAGCCTAATAGGCGCTTGCTGGGCATTGAACATTCCGGACTCAAAATACCGTTCCACCGTCTCGCCAAACTCCGTGCCAATTGTTAAATCAGGCTGCGACATGTTGAAAGTAATATCAGAACCAGAGACAGTGATTGTCCGACCAATGAACACGTCCTGACCGTATACCGTGCCATAGCCGCAGACCTCCCATTTGTCACCGTCACCCATCTCAAACCAGCGCCCGTCTGTGACGTTGTAGCAGAGAGTCAGGTCAGCAACAGTAACGGCTAGAATATCCCGGCCCTTGTCGCGATACCCGAATAGCTTCACCTGAGTGAATATCTGAGTGCTTCCGGATAGCGTGGAAATCTTTTCGCGAATAAGAGCGTCAACAGCAGGAGTAGAAACACGCCCTTGAGTGAGTGCCACAACAGAGTAAGAGCCGTTTTCCACCCGTCCAAGCGTGTACAGCACGCCTTTAACTTCCGCTTTAGCATGAGGTCCGGCACAACCAACCGCCTGAGTAGCGGCACGTTGCCACTGAAACGGAGTGGTTACAGATGAGGTAATGGTAAACAGGAAGGCATTGTCAGAATCAAACACCCATAGAGAGCCGTTTAGGTTGTGAATCCCGGTAAGCTGCGAAACCGAAGTGTCAGGGCTGAAAAACTGGGTATTAAGCGGAACTAAATCACCAATATCCGAGTAATAACAGCGGAACCGATCAGAGCCTGTAATGTCATAATTGACCCATACCATACGCCCTCCGGCGTAGGCAACATCATGGAATGTCGGGTTAAGCGGAAATTCAGATAGAACATCTATCGTTGTAGCAAGTGTTCCCGGGAATGAAATCTGACAGTACGAACCATTGCCTCCAACGTTGCCACCAGCATAAGCAGGGGAGCAGATAATAATGTCTGACTGTGACGATGTCACACGCGCATATTCAAAACCATCAGAAAAATTCAGTTTTGTCGGCTTCCCGGTGCTTCCGTCGTAAAACATAGCAAATGTCTGGAAAGGGATAATAACTTGAGACCCCGCGGAACCAGAAGCCGCGGCATTAGGCGACACCGCAACACTGGAAACCTGAGAGGTAATCTCTCCAGATACTGCAGTCGAATAATCCTGCGTAGCTGTAACACTTGCAGCCTCGACAGGCCCAATCTGAGACAACCCAGACGGGCATTCCAGCATGTTCTGAGACAGCCCGCCCGACGGCTCATTGATGGGAATCAGGTTAACGCAACGGCGAACGCTGTTCTTTGTCGTAGTTGATTCGTAAAACCCGTTCAGCGGCAGTTCTTGCATTAGCGCTCACTCACGAAAATGTATGATCCGTTTTCAGCTGTTACGTTCGTCGTGTCACTCAGGTTTGCTACCTGAAATTTAATGTAATCGTTCTGGTCAAGCTCAAATGGGGCGATATTAACGAAGTTAGCTTTATCGGTAGTGATGATAAAGTTATTAATCGTCTGGACTTGCGGGACTTCGATATCCACAAAAGTGGACGCAGAGTCATCCCATTTTACCAGCTTCAGACCGATTTCATCGCCCTGACCGCCTGCTATATTAACAGACAGACTAGCCACAAACTCGCGTGGCGTGTTGCCGATATTTCGTAGCTGACCGTTAGCCGGTGAATCAAAGTGCTGGAGGTCAGATGCTGTGAACGTGCCCGCCAAATCAACATATGTCCCAGCGGCTGAGATTGTCGTGGTTGTCTCAGCTGTAACAGTTAGGCGCCCACCAACATGTGTGTTGTCAATGCCCACACAATCCTGAAACAGAGCGCAAATATCAGCGCCAGACATATTCGGGATAATCGTCGAGTCGTCAGGGTCAAACACACCGTTACGCTGCAGCAGAGCGCCGTTTACTTGCACTGTAGACGGGTTTGGAAACTGCGATGAGGCAAAGTCAAATAGAGATGCAGTAGCACCCAAATCCGCGTTAATGTCAGTAAGGAATCGACCCGACATAGAGAAACCTGCGCCAGCTTCGAACAGTGGAGCATTCATAGCCGCATCCAGCCCGCGCACAATTGAGGTAGTGATTCGATAACCACCAACCCACGTTCCTGACAGCGTCAGAGTAGGAGTTCCACCGAGTCGCCCCGTACCGATTTCCAGACCCTGCCGATAGCCGTTAATCTCACCCAGAGACGTACAGTTGTTGTAGTTTATTTTGTCGAACTCAAACGCATTGAAACCAGTAGCGTCAGTCAGGTCATAAACCTGTGAGTTAGCGCCTGTGACCTCGACATAATATTCCATGCCAAGCACGTTTCCTGAACCGCCCAGTTCAGACTCAAACAGCGTGTAATTGTCATCGCTACACACCAGCCCCGAGATATCAAACGACTGACCACGGATTGACAGGCCACCAGCAGGGACAGTGATATTCAGGCCGGTTCCGGTAAAGTCAATAATTCCATCAAGCTCGTAAATCACAGAGCTGGACAGCGTGCCGGACAGGTCTGACGGTTCGGATACACGGACAATAGTGTCGTAAATCGGAGCTAAGCGACCATCGCCGGAATTGAATCGCAGCCAGTTAGCCTTCATTGGTCAGCACCTTTCTGCATTGCCCACGCCCGGGCATAAAGCCCAGAGTCAACACCAGATAGCTCTAGTGTTGCGCCTGTGAAATTACCGGTCGCAGCAGGCTGCAGTGTGGTCGCCAGATATGTATCAGCCGCATTAAATTCACCGGAATCAATGGCAACAGTCGCGTCGCCATCCTTGCCGGAGAAAGTGACCGTGCCAGTTGTAGGCGTCGCCAAGGTTGACAGTGTGGCATCAGTGTAAAACACGATACTGAAATATACCCGCTCGTACTTTTCGTCAAGATTCAGGGCTTGGAATTCATCCGTTCCGCCCGTAATTGGCAGGGCCTCAGAGCCAGTGCCATTAACCTTGAAATAGGTCTTCTTACTCATTTCAGAGACTCCAACTCAGTCAGGGCGGTATCACGAATATTAACAGCCGCTTCAATTGTTTCTGCGTCCATTATATCGCGCTTTGCCTTCAGGCGAATCCGCCGGATTTCCAGAAGCGCATAGTTCAGAGAATCGGCACTTGCCTCAATGCTGGCCGCTGCGTCTTCAACAGAGAGTCCAGAGGCGTCCACCCACGATTGCAGCGCAGATGGCACATCATTGGCAGGAGAGCCGTTAGAACGCCACTCAGCCACCTGTGCCTGTGTCAGTTTGTATTCCTGATCAGCAAGCGAATAAGGGGCAAACGATTCAGCAACGGAACCTGCCAAAGCGTCAATAGAGAGACAAAGTTCATCTTTAGTAAAGCTCTGCACAGGCTCAACACAAACAAGCGCACCGTCAACTACGGATATCACTTTTCCTGCCGACTGTTCAGAAAGCAAATCACTGTATTCTTCATCAGTCAGGACAATATCAGAATCTTCCGGATTGCCGTGAATATTGCTGTCCCTGAATCCATCGCGCCAATATTTCATATCAATGCCCTATCATAAAAAAGCGGTAATCTTGAGCGTACTGCGTGTTCCAGCGGTGCTCCCACGTCAGTGAAGATGCCGTAACAGATGCAACCACAGTACCCTCATCAGCGGTGCCTGTCGCAGTGGTTCCGGCTGTTGCTGACATTATCGCCTGCAAAGTTCCAGTAGGGAAAGTTATCGGGAAATTCAGAACATGAGAGCTTCCATTCGTCGCCGATACCGTTTGCGTGGCCCATTGCAGAATCAAACCGCCCGGAAACTGTATATACCCGTTAGCCGTAAAAGGACCGGCGTCAAAGTCTTCGTAGGCGAACGTCCCGAGGCTTGAATTTAGTGGAACATCAGAAGCCCCGGCGCCAGTGTCCACATACGCTGCAGTGCCAAGGTCTGAATTAAGAGGAACGTCACCGGGGTCTGTGCCGGTATCGACACTGGCAGCTGTTCCCAAGTCGCCGTTAAGTGGAACCTCATCGCCTGCTGTTCCAAGATTGGCGTATGCTGCTGTACCAACCGAGAACGAAGACGGGATAGTAATCCGCGCAGCTTCCCCAGCCGAATCAATTCCGACAAAGCTATCACCCGCCGTTGTCGGCCTTGCCGTAAGGTCTTTAAACTCTATTTCACTCATGCTTCACCTGCGCTTATTTCGTCGTTTGTCACAGTGTTATCACGCCCGCTGCGGCCACTTTATCGTAACCCTGTTGATTCGGGTGTAGTCCGTCGTTCGTGTCGGAGAAATCAGCCCAAGTTCCCGGAGTTGTTCCGCTCTCCAATGGTGCGGCAACGTCAAACCATCCGGTAAACACTGAATCGAACTCACCTGAGCGCAGTCGCGTGTTGAAATCGACAACTTTCGGGGTGACAGTGTTCGGATTATTGCTTGTGTCTGTCCGGGGGCACATTGTGCAGATGTAGAAATCCTTACCGGCATATGCTGGCAGGTTGCGCATTGCCGTAAGGTCATCAAAAACCTGCTGAACAGTGCGTCCGCCGCCACCAAGGTCATTTGTTCCGTAGTTTGTAATTACCACATCAATGTACGGATCAAGGTCGGCTATATTGCTGCGATTTGAAAGAAACGTCTGAACCTGAGAGCCAGGCATCGCCATGATGACGTTAGGGTGAGCGCCCGTGAGGCTTTGCGACAGAATGCCGTAATCACCATCAACCCTGCGTTCATCCCCAGTTTCACCCCAGCATATAGAGTCACCAATAAGCAGCGCGCCACGAACAGAGCCGCTAGCACGACCAAGCAGTGCAAACGGAGGAAGCGAAAGACCGTCAGAACCTGCAATGGTCCCCGACATCGTTTTATCCGTAACGGTTGCGCCAAACTCCATTCGGTTTCCTACTGACTGAGTAACCTTATCACTGTATATAATGCCTGTTGCAGAGCGGTAATAAATCCGGACAAAATGAGTAGCGCCCGCAGCAATCGGAGCTGTAAGTTCCACTTCGTCAGAAATAACCGCATCACCATCAGCAATTACAGCGTCATTTGAGCCGCCGAATGTAATCCGAGTGAAATTACCCAGATTATCGACGATTGACGCGGATATAGTCGCAGACCATCCCGGTGAATTTTTGGTGATGTTCGGAGACGAACCAGAGCCGTAATACGCATTGTCAAAAAACAGTCGCATATGCGTCTGCTCTTGCTGAACTGTGAAAATAGTCTGGCTCATAGCCTGCTGAGAACTGCCAATTGTCCGAGTGCTGGCGTGATAACCAGACTCGCCGAACGCCGCGACGGTTTCAACATATCCAGCACCAGAACTCCACACCTCCTGCATTCCGACATATAGCTTGCTTACCGGAGTGGAGCCAATGTAAACGCCTGTAGCGTCTGAAAGTCTCATTTCAGCACCTCAGCCCGTGGTGATGTAAAGAACGTCGTCAGATGGCGTTGTGGCCGCATACTGAGCGTCGGTCAGGACAACTGCATTATTCAGGCTGACACTGTTAATTCCCGGTTGGGTGTCAACGCCAGAATCAACCATCTGAATATAGCCACCGCCGGAAATGCCTGATACGACAAAGCGCCAGTCAGTCACATCCGATTCAGAGAAATAAAATTCAGCAACATCAGGCGAAGTCAGCTCAGCAAAACCTACAGGCTCCCACGGCTTGCCGTCGGGCTTGTATTGCACGGCAACTTTCCCGGCAGTGAACTGAGAGAAGGCCAGTTTTATGTAGTGGTCTGACGCTGTGTTTGTTCCGGTAACAGTAACGTCTGCCTCTTGATAAGTGCCATTTGTTGGCGGTATTACGAAAGTTTTCATTAGCTGCTACCTATCGTCATATAAGAGCCGTTAAGGGTGATGTAAGAGCCATCAATTTTGATAGCTCCGTTAATGCTGCGCTGTACCAGTGAGTCACGATAGAAGCGCCCACGGTCGCGGTATGGCTGGCGCTGGTTCCCAGAACCAAAGGGCATTCTGTTTGGGTGTTTCCAGTTAATTGGAAGTGCCGACAGTTTGCGAATAGCGGCAAGGCCAGCGGCAGAAGATGAAGCAAGGCGCGGCGTAGTGGCAAGGCCAAGTGATTCAGCAAGATTCAGGGCAAGCATTGAGATAAGCCCTTCGTTGTATCGCTGATCCATTCCAGTGTCTTGGTCAATCGTGGAATTGTCGTGATACCCAAGCGGGCCTAATCCGCCCTCAAGGCCGTAAACCATATTCTTGAAATCAGACAAGGCGTCATCGTAATCCTGAGTAGAGACATCAGAATAACCAATCCGACGATACGCTTTTGTGATGATTTCACGGTTAGTAGCCATTACACACCTAATTCAGATTTGAGCGTCTTAATCCGCTTCGTGTCCCAGCCTTCAATTCCGGCTTCTTTTGCCGCCTGACGTACTTCATCAGCAGAAAGAGCGCCCGAATCGTTTGTGTCAATTTTATCAGACTTTTCCGCTTTGAGGATATCCCAAGCGTCACCCCAGCCTTCTGACCGGTATTTATCCGCTTCTGATTCATCAATTACGACAGCATCAAGTTTAATGCCATGAAAGTCGTACTGCGTGCCTTTCTTGTATAGTCGAATCATTACCCTTCCTCGTTAAAGAAAGGGGGCCGAAGCCCCCCCAGTCATCAAGCTACAACAAACATGCCGTTGCGGCTTGGGTCGCGGTTTGTCAGTCCGTACCAAGTGAACAGGCGGCACTTCAGGCTCATGTCATTGATAGAGCCTTGGTAAGCCATGTACACGGTAGTACCAGAAGACAGAGTCTCACGGATAACGGTCATGCCGTCCAGCTGACCCAGATAGTCGATAGGAGCATCTGCGTTCAGGATTTCGATTGAATCGTTAGTCCAGAAGATGTTCCCGCGCTTGCTGGTATCGGTGTTCAGACGAACAATGGCAGTGCCAGAGGTAATCTGAGTATCGATGTTCGCGAACGCTTTTTCATCATCAGTGAGGCCGGCATCATCAGCTGCAATCGGGCGCGGATAAACCTTAATGTTGTTGCCAGACTTCGCAACAATCTTAAAGGTCATCGTTTGACCGGTAGGAGTCTTGTCGTGCAGGCCAACAGAGTTAACACCAGTGAACTCTACCCAGTCGCCAACATTGAAGCCAGAAGCGTCAGTAATAGCGATGTCGTCAGAGATACGGTAATCAACCGGCAGAACCTGACCAGCAACTGTCTGATTCGCTACCGGGCCTTGCGACACAGTAGTTGCAACAGTGGTTGACGGAGAAGCGCCACCGGTAATTGCAGGCATCACTGAGGATTCGTACAGGTCAAGACCAGCAGTGTTGTATGCAATCATGCCGTTTTTGTAAACAGTCTCAGGCATACCATTCATGTTCGAACGGTTCGCAACGTCAGAGCTAATGCGCTGAGCATCGCGGTCATTCAGGAACATGGTAACACCAGCGGACATGTCAGCCTGACGTTCAGACAGGATAGTGGTTGCCAGTTTGATTGCATCGTAACCAGTATTACCAACAGAACCATCTACAGTAGAACGGTAGTAGATAGAGCCAGTGTCTTTCACCAGTGACGCAATACGACTATTCTGGTCTGCCAGCAGGCGAGAAGAAGCAGCACGGGCCGCACGTTCCATAAAGGAGCGGTCGCGGAAGTCGTCAGCACGGAGAGAGTGCAGACTGTTCTGAGGGTCGCCCAGCGCAGCCGGGTAGGACAGCTCGATAATGTCACCGAAATCAGAGTCAGTGAACGTCCAGCCTTCTTTCACAGCGCGTTGCTGTTCAATCTGACGCCAGATTTGATTCTGAGCATTCTGCAGCTCAGCACCTGACACGTTGTATTTTTCAGCTTTGACGGCAAGCGCCTGCTGTTTTTCCATCTGGTCAAGGACGTCGTTAAACATCACCTTGACTTGTTTTGCAGTATTAAGAGACATAAGTCACCTCACAGGAGTTCATGATTTTCAATTCTTCGCCCGATCTGCCGTTCAATCTCAGCCTTACGCTTTCGATATTCAGCAGTATCAGACTCAATAAGCTTGCTGAGTTCCTTCTTCCACGCTGTGGTATTGACCGGGGCCGGAGCACCACCTTCAAGACCTGAATCAGCATCAGGAACAACACGCTTTTTCTTTTGAATCAGCAACTCGCGATAACCAAGTTTTGCCAGCTCATTCAACGCTTCAGGTGCGGACAAGCTGTTAATCTCCCGTGCCCGTTCTGGATTCCGACCCAGAAAGTTAATCACGGCAGCAGCCTCTCTCGAATCAGCACCAAAGAATCCCGCAATGTAGTCAACTGACCCCGGAATCATCTTGTCCAGCTTACCTGCAGAATCATCGAACGTTTCCAGATTCAGTGATTCAGCGGCCTTAGCCACCTTCTGCACTGCCTGAATACGCTTGCGCTCCTGTTCAATAAACTGCTGGCGCTTTTGCGTTTCCTGAACCTGACTGGTTGACCGGGCATTTTGCGCATCAAAGAGCCATTGGCTCTGAGCAGCGTTAAACGCCGCCTGCGCTCGTGACTGGTCATAGCCGTACTTTTCCAGAGCCGAATCAGAGAAATAGTCTTCCCACTTCGGTTGCTCAGGCAGAGACGGCTGCACACTCAGCTTTTCTTTCAGACTCTCAGGGATATAACCCTGCTCAATCTGACGCAATTGCTCTTCAGCTTCCTGAGCGCGGCGCTTGGCCTCTTTTGCTTCAATCCGCTGTTTTGCAAATGCTGCGTTTTGCTTCTTCGCTTCCGGTGACGGTTCCGGCTTACGCTCAACAACTTCGTATTCGTCCTCACCTTCTTCGGCTTCTGAATCCTCGCCCGCCACAGGCTCCGATTCTTCCACTTCTTCCGTATCGGTTGTGGCTTCCTCTACGGCTTCCGGTTCGTTTTCGTACTCGTCATCTTGCATCACGTCGTTTGTGCTCATGCGAACTCCTGCATGGTAGGGTAGATAATCGCGCTATTAAAGCCAGCGGAGGCCATAACGATATTCTATAAGAATTGGGTTTCTTATAGCAAACACCTTATTGCATTGCGCCGTATTGCTGTGTTAGCCGGTCGGCTGCATTGCCTTTAATTTGCTGCTCTTTCTCCACAAGTTCAAGAACCTTGTTCAGTCGGTCAAGGTCTACCTGCTGGAGTCGTGACAGAATCTCAGCCGTCTGCGCTTGCTTATACTCAGCATCAGCAACAGACTTGGCCGCATCAAACTGGGCTGAATTGAGCTTGGTTTGTGCCGTCATTACATCAGCTTGGGCTTTCATCATTTCAGCCTGACCAATCATCTGGTCAGCGGATGGTGGCTGTTGTGCAGCAGCCTGCTGAAGCTGAGCCAAGAACATCTGCTCTTCTTCTGTCTTCGGCTTGCGAATACCAGCCTTCAGCGCTTCTGCCTTCAGGTACTCTTCAAAGTCCTGTCCGCCCGGTACGTCCAGCATGGTCATATATTGCAGGTAAGCCAGTCTACCCAATGGGTCTTGAGCGCCAAGTGCTTGTGCGGTCTCCAGTAGTGTCGCCTTTGCTGCGTCCTTCTGGTCTTGGAACGCTGGGCCAATGTCTGTGTACACTTCAAAGGAAATGTCAGCGATTTCGTTCTTGATATGCGGGCGCCCGGTGCTGTCATATCCCGGCTCATTGATAGTAACCAGCTCGGTCACATCATCTTCACCCATAGACGGGACTTCCATCTCATCCACATAAATCTCAGCAGCGATAGACTGATAAATCTCACCGTCGCGGCGCATCGCCGTGGCAAGATTGTGTTGATACACGAACGTCTGCATCTGGTTCTGACTGTTAGCCAGTCGAAGCTGACCCTCTGTCACACCATCACTCAGGGCGTTTTCACCAACTACCGGAGTTACAGTAACGTCCTGAACCGCCTTTTCAGTCAGTTGTAGGAATGTTGCTTCAGCCCCGGTGATTTGCGGGCCTTCCATGTACTGAATTGTTCGGTCGATAGGCTGGCCTTGCTCATCACGGGCATTCATTAGGTAATAGGCGTAATCACCATCTGACGTGTACATGTACTCATGGCCGCGTATTTGCTCATCAGTGAACACAGGCTTGCGTCTCGGACTTCTACCCATTTGGTCAGCAACAAACGACATACCCATATTGTGAAGGCGTTGCGGGTCTTTAGCGCGGCGAACCATACCCTCCCAGTACTCTTGTCCCTCAATGTAACGCCACTCACCGAATACCGGAATGATAGGGATGTGCTCACCAGCAACGCGGACGGGGCCATCAATAACACCGTCGCCATCAACGATATATTTATTGACTTCACGAACCTTGACCTCTTTGCGGGCTGTTACGTCGTAACCCATATCTGCCAGCGCCGCTACCTCATCACCCTTGTTACGTGGGACGGTGATGGTTTCATAGCCATTCGACATGACTAAGACTTTCTTTTTCTTGGTCTTTACTTCGTAGTGCTCAGCAACCCAGACATAATCGCCACCAGAGAAAGCAAACACACCAGAGTTGGCAGGAGAGGCCGCACTTGCTCCTGTGTGGTGGTCGCACCCGTATTCCTCGCATAGCTCTTTGTGAGAGTCTTTTGTGTAGCGAGTAAGAATGCCGCCCCACTTGGCGTCTGACTTGTCTCTACGGGTCGCGGCAGGGTCAAAGTAAACCGTGTTGTTAGCTTCATGGATTGGCTTTCGGACAATGCGCTGCGTCGTTACATCGTTTTCACCGTGGTCCTCGTACTCAGTGCAGATACGCCACGCACCAAAGCCAACAGACACCTGAGAGTCAATGGCAATATCAAGAGCTTCCTTAGCCATGTTCGTGCGCATACTGGCTCGATACATGCCCTGTAGCGTCTCTGCAGCCTCTTTGTTGGACTCATCCCCGCCAACAGCCCGATACTTGACGCTGATAGGGTTTGCCAGCATCTCAGACTTAACCTGACGAATCTGCCGACTAATGATGTCGAATTGACCCCGATACTCATTATCTGAGTAATCCTCTAGGTCTTCGTCCCATTGATTGAAGTGAGCAAAAATCCAGTCATCTGCAGCGCGGTCTCTTGGCTCCCGCGTAAAATCAAAAGCCTTGTCAATCTTCTCTTTGATATCTACCGCGTCATCATACATTGTCAGCGTGTCCTGTATCGTTTTACCTGTGGCGGCGCTACCGTTTGTGATTGCCGCTTAAGTGCTACATGCCTAATACACATCATAACACTATCAGTCAAGTTAGGCGATTTAACCTTAAACTTGCTGCGCATCTCCTGTTTTGTGTACAGCTCGAACAGCCCAGAGCTATTCGGCTTAATCGGCATACGGCACATTTCAGACCTGAGTTTTGACAGGTGCTTAATCTCAGAGCTAAAACTGATCAGTTCTTCAGGGTCGCACAACTCACCAAACACCACGGCTCGGTATGTCCTGTAAACCCTGTCTCTGAGTTCTGCGTAATACTGCGCCCGCTTGTTCCTGAATACCTGTTTGTTGGTCTTGCTGTCCTTATGTGTGATTTCGCTTGCTAGTGTCGGTTGATAGATTGCATCAGGAAAATCAGGGGACTCAGCGCCATTGAACTGAGACACAACCACCTGTTTCCCGTCAAAGTCCTTTGTGATATCCCTGCGCAACCCAAGGCCAAGGCCGCCCACATCCCACTCGAACGCATCAACACCAAGTTGCAGGGCCAGCCCGGTTGCCCAGTCTGCGCCCTCATTCACATCTAGGTCGTCACGCTCTTCTACAGCAAGGAAAACATTGCCATGCCGATACGCGAACGCCTTAGGGTCATCACCCAAGTCTGACGGGTCGTGTGCTGCTTTCCGGATGCCTCTAGGCTCAAATCCGCCCAACTTCTTGTGAGCATCAATACAGGCGTCAAACCATTCGGCCATGATGAGGCCGTTCGGTACTGAGTCATTAAATTCGCCTTCCCAGATATGGTCGTATAGTGCGCGGGGCAGGTGCTCTAAGTCCCATAATCGTTCTTGATTAAGTTCTTCAGGGAACCACGGGTTGTCCTTCCAATTCACGCGGACAATCGTATGTAGTTCGTCCTGATAGAATCCGTCGCGGTCTAGCGCGTCTTTGAATGGCGTTATAAATCGCTTACTGAACGGGTCTTCTGAGCTACCCGGGTTTGCAGTGAAAACAATCTGGCCGCCTTCCTTCCGCATTGTAGGGGTAAGCAGCTTCAGGCTGTTTTCTGTGCTGGCTTGCGCCTCTTCCACCCAAAACAGACCAAACCCATCCATCGACTTAATCGAATCAGGGTTTCGTGCCAGCCCTCTGAATTTCGCCTCACCTCCGGACGCTGACCGGATAGCGTTATTGATAAACGTGAACCCAGAAAGGCCAATACGCCTTACTTGGTTTTCTATGATGGAGTAAACGGAGTCTTCAATGCTGTTCTGAAATTCACGGAAGCAACCGACCTTTACGCCTTGGTCGGCCATCTTGATTCCAGAGACTTGCGCCCACCCCTGAGACTTACCAGAACCACGGCCACCGATAATGACAATGAAGCGACTATCAGCAGTCAGCGCCGGAAGCATTGCCTCTGGAATCGTAGCCTTGTGCGGTTCGTCCGTGTCTACCCATTCGCCATTCTGATACTTGACGGCCTTGACGAACCCGGGGCCGTTATCAGACGGACGGTAAACACCGATAGGCGTAGACTCGCCACTACCACTATTGGCAGCTACACGGCTCTCTAGCTCATCAAGGCGCTTAGATAGGGTCAATCCCCTTTCTCCAGTAGTTGCTCAAGCCGTTCAAGGCGCTCTTTGATTTCCGTCACCTCTTCAACCTTGGCAACGTTCGCCAATGCCTGAATTAGGCCGATACCAATGTCAGGCGGAATGGTTGCATCTGAGATACCTGCCTCGATAGCTTGGGCTTTCTCCAGTAGCGTCCCATCTGCCGGGTAATCAAATTCGATAACCGGGGCAACTTGCTTTGGTATCGGATGCAGGCGCTTCATCATTTCGGTGAATGCAACAGGCTGTAATTTAGCTACCGCCTCATCTTCGGATATACCAAGCGCAGCCATTACCAACAGGTCGTAGAATTCTTTTTCAGACCGCCCCTGACGCTCCAGAGCCTCAATTATCAGCAGGCGCTTATCACGGCCTCTCGGGCTGCGCTCTTTCGGCTGGTTCTCAGAATCAAACTTCGCCATTCCGTCTTTTCCCCGTTTTTCTGTCAATTTGCAGCCTAAAAAAGAGCCTTTCGGCTCATTCGTCGTTTAACTGCTTTCGTAGCAATTCCATCTTCAGTTTGTGGCGCTCATTCCGCTGGCCTCTTTCCTCAAGAAACTTGACCAACATGATAATAAAACCGCCAATACTGACGCACACACCGACAAACTCTGTCGGATTATTTGCGGCGAACGTCCACACCGTTCCTAGAATCAGCATCACTGGCCCGGTCTGCCATCTTTCGTCTATGCTCATTTTCCGCCCTCAGCGTCATCATGATGGAGTGCCCGACCAACCCCACGGCGAACAGAATGAACAGTGAGCTTAATATCTCCATATAGACTCTTGCACCCGTCCAGTGATGATAGTGCGATTAACTCTATCACTGACATGGCTACAAGAACATGACCCTGCACGACACTTGTTGTCACAACGTAAGAAGCTGTAACAGCCAGAGCGGACAG
>Ga0209273_10000691_pt1 | contig 39055 bp, 38 predicted proteins | sample tdAd471_FD_187126 | JGI IMG/M metagenome (GOLD analysis project Ga0209273, IMG submission 187126) | Marine sediment microbial communities from the Atlantic coast under amendment with organic carbon and nitrate - tdAd47.1 (SPAdes)... | ecosystem: Environmental > Aquatic > Marine > Coastal >...
TCTCGCTGGGCGCATGAAATCCGTCCGCATCGACAGGAACACCCGGGTCATAGACCACGTTCCCGGTCACATCTGTCTGATTGCCGCACGCGCTCAACACCGTCAGCATGACGAGTGCCGCGATACCAGGCCGGGCGTTTTCGCCTCCTCGCATGGCATCCTCCCCTTATCGAACCTCGGCCGCATGCTGTTCAGCTTTCAGGGCAAGCGCAAGCCCCTATTTCGCCACGACAATTTCCCGTTATAATAGCAAGACTTCGCCGCGCCCGCGATGAGGAGACCCGCTTGGACCACCGCTATTTATGGAACCGGACCTTCGCCGAACTCGGACTGGAGGATGGTGCGACCTGCGACGCCCTGATCAGCGCGTCCGATATCCGGCAGGTCGGCGCCGGCAAGACTCTGATCGCCGAGGCCGACGAGGATGATCAGGTCTATCTCCTGCTGGAGGGCAAGGCGCGTGTTGTCCTCTTCTCGGCCAAGGGCCAGGAGATCTGGATCGACACGGTGACACCGGGGTCCATTCTCGGCGAGATCGCCGCGCTGACCGGCACGGCCCGCACCTCCGGTATCGTCGCGGAGACCCCCTGCCTGGTCGCAGCCCTGACCGGCGAGCGTTTTCGTGACCTTCTCTCCCGGCACGCTGCGCTCGGCCATGCGCTTTCAGCCTTTCTGGCGCGACGCGTCCAGAGCACGACACGACGCATGTTTGAACTCTCGGCCCTCAGCGCAAAGGGGCGGGTCTTCGGCGAATTACTGCGCCTTGCCGGGCCGGGCGATGAAGACGGTGTCTGCCACATCAAGCCGACCCCCAATCTGGCGGCACTCGCCAAGCGGGTCAGCACAACGCGCGAAACGGTTTCGCGCGCCATCGCAGAGCTGGAAGACCGACAGCTCCTTGAACGCCGCGATGACGCCTTTGCGCTCATCGATCCGGATCAGCTAGACCGTTTGCAGCACTAGCGGTTTTCCCGCCTGGAAAGTGAGTTCCACAGCATCCGGCGCCATGGCGCGCAGCGCAAAGAGCGAGGTTTCCGGCAGGGCCGTATCGAGTGAAACCCGGCCGACATATTCACACTTGAACCGCGTCGCACTCTCCATTTTCAGGACACTGGCGAAGGCTTCGCTGACCACGGTCGTCCCCGGAATCGCAGATCGCTCGATCCGGGCGGAGACCGCAACCTGGGCACCGAACAGGCTGTCGCGCTGTTGCAGCGGATCAGTCCCCGAATGCACCGGCCCGTAATGTCCGCCAATCCGAAGCGCGAGACCATCCGGAAGATCCAGGGCGGCGAGATCGATCCGGCTGAACGCCGCCTGCAAGCTCACCGCCGCCTCGGCAGCAGCCCCCGCATCGGCGAAAGCCAGAAACAGCCCGTCCCCCCAGCTGTCGCGGTAGACGGGTGGGACTTCGAGGCTCTCAATCGCCTGGACGAGCCCGCCGATCACCCGGGAAACAAATATGGCCACCCGGTCATCGGGCACGCTGGTCGAGCCGGCGATGTCGACGAAAATCAGCGCTCGCATAACGACTGGAAATCCGCCGGAGTCCGGCTCCGCCAGGGGCGAGAGCACGTCTCCGCCCGGTTTCCGGCGTACGGGAAGACGCACTTGCTCCAGCCCCTCAAGCTTCCAGACGCAAGCGTCCCGGGCCGTCCCGAAACCGGTTTCCTCGACCGTTCCGGTCGTTTCGGCGGCTTCGCTGGCAATCAGGATCTGGACCGGTTCCGTCGCAAGCAGGTCCGCCCGCATGCGGGCGAGCCCCATGGCAACGCTGGCAGCGAAATTGATGTTGGACGGAGAGATCAGACGGCGATCACTGGTTAGCTCGGTCACCTGTTCAGCCGCTTCAAGACACGCCTCCATCCGGTGCACCCAGGCCTGCCCGTACGGACGTACGGACGTTTCCGCGAAGACCCGCACGGGAACCGGGAGGATGACGTGCAGGGCCCGGCCATGCCGCAGCGCGGCCTCCGCAATCATGATGTCCGCCCCCGCTGCCAGCGCGCCAAAGAGAGGGCCGATGGGCCGCGTCTCGAACAGCGCATCCAGGGATTGCTGCAGCCGCAAACGATCTTCGGTCTCGATCATGTCGTGATTGAAGAGATGCCCGGCAAAGTGCGCGGGGCGCGGCGCATCGCGCCAACTCAGCCAGTCCGGATCCAGCCCGAGGCAGAGGCAGACCCATTTCAGCTGACGGCGCGTGGTCGCTTGCGCCAGGAGATTGGCCGGATCGCGGCTGATCGCTTCCGCGAGAGCCAGGCGCGCCGAGCTGACATCGCCGAGCAAAACATGCGCCTCGGCCTCCGAAGCGCTTCGGTAGTACGCGCCTTCCGCGGAGCCGGTGTCGCGCGCCACGCGGCGCAAGGCGAGGACGCGGCGCGCCCAGTCCCGCGACAATGGGCGGTCCCCGGCGAGCAAATAGAGCGAGGCAGCGTTGATGGCCGGGTAGTGACCGGACGTAATGTCGAAAACGTCGGCATACTGGTCCGCCGCGGCTCGCGCGCGCGCCGCCAGATCCGCCCGGGGTCCCTCGAGCGCCATGGCCTTGTTCAAACGCGCCCCGATGGTGAGGCAATCCTCGTCATGACGCGCACGATCCAGCCGGTAATGCTCGAAAAGGTCCCGGGCGCGATGGAGCGCACCCGATTTGATCAGGCTGAGAACCGCGCGGTGCTGGGTCCAGACATCATCCGGCGTTTCCTGAAGGGAGGCCTGGCAGTACTCGTAAGCCTGAACAATTTCGCCTTCGCGGAATTTCTCTTCGATTTTCGCTCGCACCGCGCTTCCCTATGGCTGACATCCGTCAGGCGATGGCGGCCGCCCCCGACCGGCCGCCACGCTCCCCCGACTAGTCTGGCGGTGGCGGCGGCGGCGGCGGGATGGTGATTTTCGGATCGATGATGATCCGCGTCGACTGCCCACCCGCATCCTGCGATGCCCGGATGTAAAGCGCAAACTCGTGCGGATCATCCTGATCCGCTGACGGGTTCACATCGAGCGAGAAGCTGAAGGGCTTCGCGGTCAGCCCGTTGAGGCGCAGCCACTGCAAACCGGTAAAGGCCCCGTCCGGCATCGCCGTCTTGAACTTGATCCGGGCCGGCTCGAAACTCCAGCCGGGCGTGTAAACGTGGAAAACCAGCCGCGACTCCTTGCGGGCGCCGAGATCGAACGGGCAGTCGCTTTCGCACACACTCGTGTTCCACAGACCGTTAAGCGCCGAGGCGCATGCCATGCGCAGCGTCGCGGCATCAGCGCCGGGATAGGCGTCGATCACGTCTGCAAAGGTCAGGAAAATCTGACCGATCGCGTCATCATCGAAACGCTCCCGCTCGAAATCCGAGCCGGAGAGGACGACATAGCCATCCCGCGCTTGCGCAATGAGGCAAATCTGCGTGCTTCGCTCGACTGCCGGGCTCGCAATAACCAGTTCGGCCTGTACCTGCTCGCCATCAAAGGCGGCTGGATCCAATCCTGCCATGAGTTTTCCCCTTTTCGATCCTCGTTTCCGAACGATGATCAGACTACCTCAGATGTACGACAAAACCTGTCACTACTCTGCGACAACCGCCTCCTCAGCCAGGAATTGGGCGGCACGCTCATATTGCGCCAGCGCATCACTCTGAAGATCCCCCCGCACCGGCGTCAGGTGTTCAACCATAAGCTCACGAACCTGGTGGGCTTCCGGCGTACGGCCCTGGGCATCATAAATTTCGGCGAGCAGGTTGGAGGCGGCCGCGTAGTAGTAGGGACCATTATCCAGAGAGACACTCCAGCGTTCTGTCAGGGCGAGCGTGTTGATCAGCGGTGTCAGCGCATCTTCCGCCTGCTCGTACTCGCCGGACTCGATCAGGATACGCGCTTCGATCAACGATGCCCCCATCCGGGCCGAGTCGAACGCCACACCCTCGGCAGATTGCCAGGTCGGATGGCTCATCATCGCGGACGCATCGAGATAGGCCTCGCGCGCGCCCGCCAGATCACCGGCATAGAGGCGCGCACGGGCAAGCCAGAGGCGCTGGCTGACACCGACAAGGAACCAGCGCGCATTGCCGGGCTCGTACTCGATCATCGCATCCACTTCGAAGGAGGCGGCCTCCAGTATTCCGGTCGCTTCCTCGACCTGCTCAGCAGGCGTTTCGACGCCGGTGATCAAAAGCAGACGGGCGAGATCGAATTCCGCAATCGTGGCGGCACGCCGACCGGGCCAATCGCGTTCCAGGTCGTCAATCGTGCCATAGACATTCACCTGTTCTCGCAGCGCTGCGATAGCGGCGTCCGGACCCTCGACGACCTCGAGGATACGAACCATCCATCCCCAGGCATCCGCCAGCTCGCGCGCCGCATGACCGGAATCCGGCTGGGCATCATGAAGCCAGGTGAAATCGTCGAGCGCCGCAGTGAAAGCCTGGAGCGCCTCGTCATACCGACGCTGGCCCATATAGAGCGTGCCGAGATTGGAGCGCGCATAAGCCAGCTCGTTGCGCCAGTCGATACGGCCTGGCTCGAGCGTGTTGAGCTGTGTCGTCAGATCCAGATATTCGAGAAAACGGGTCTCCGCGGCGTCGAGATTGCCCTCGCGATAGGCGAAATAGCCGACCCAGTAGGCGGACTGGGAGTGTTCGTAGATGCGCGCCGGCTCGTCCGGATCAACGGCAAGGATTTGCTGCGTCGACTGATAGGCATTGCGAAAATGACGCTCGGCGGCCTCGAGATTGCCCTGTTCGGTATCGATCTCCCCGAGCAGGAGGTAGGCGCGGGACTGACGACCGAGAGAGTCCGGCGTCATCATTCCAGCGGACTGGTCCGCATAGTATTCAAGCACTTTCGCACCGACGGCATCGAGCACGTCAAGCCGTCCTACCGGCGCCAGGCGGTCTCTCAGATCATTCAGCATGAACTCAATCAGGTCCTCGGCCTCAGCTTTGCGCTGTTCGGCTTCGGACCAGCCAGTCAGAGCGAACAACGTCAATCCGCTCAAGACTAGCGCTGAACAGGCCGCCATGACCGTGACGGCCATCACGCGACGATTGCGACGCTGCAGGTCCCTTTGAATGATCTGGTCGAGCGGCAGGCCGAGCAGGCCCGCGACGAGCTTGACCAGCCCCATCTGACGCCCGTCCCCCTCCGGTCGGAAATCCGCGCCACCGGGCTCCGCGACGGCACCGTCGGCTGCGCGGATCGCTACCGGATAGCACTCTCGCTCCGGGTCCTCCGCATTCGGTTCGCCGTCGAGGATGGCGACGAAAATATCGCGCTCCGGATGCAGGGCGCGAAAGGCCTCGATCTCGGCATTCACCCATCGCGAGTTCGCCGCCGACGGGGAACACAGGACGATAAGGTTTTCGGAGACGGTCAGCGCCTCCCGCACGGCCACGGACAGGTCACCACTCGCCGCCAGATCGTCGCGATCCCGGAAGCAACGCCCAAGGCGCACGGGGACGCGACCTTTCGGCGTCTCCACCCCCACCAGTCGCTTCGGTACGCGATAGGTCTCCAGCGCCCGATGGATGCGCTGCGCCGCCGCTTCATCGGCGTGGCTGTAACTGATGAAGGCTGTGTAGGTCTCCGCCTGCGCCATCGGGCTCTCCGAATCCTGTCGGGACGCATTGTCGGCGAGGCCTTGCACCCATGCAACCTCAAGCAATGAATGACTTTATTTCACCCAAAGCGAAGAGGCGGCGGCGTGTTCGTCGAGATAGTCGTTCGCGTAACGCGGTTTTCCGGCGGGGTGAATAGCGAAGTTGGGGCTTCGCAATTGGGCAAGCGACACCCCGCCGGACACCGAATTCCATGCGGAACTTGGAGCCACCCGGAAGGCGGAGCCTTTCCTTTACCCGCCGGATTTCGGCTGACGCGTGACGCCCGTCACGCTCTGCGTCTGTCAGCCCGCCTCGACCGAGATTTCCACAGCCTCGATCGTGACACCGCCAAACCCGGCCGCCGTGTGCATGCGAACCGGCAGGTAGTGCTGGCCATCGCCAATCGGGGCGAGCCAGATATTCAGCGGATGTCTCAGTTCATCCTCGGAAGGATAGTCCTCCGGATCATACCCGGCGATGGGCTCATACCAGGCCCGGCACAACAGGGCCTCACCCCGCCAGGCAGGCGTGCGCACACGATCCGGCCCCGCAGATTCGAGCCGCAAGTCGTAGCGGGCCTTGCCGTCGAAGACCGGGATGGAGCCCGAACAGGCCTCGCCGGCCTCCGCCTCGATCGAGCTGGAAAGCTGAAGGAAGGCGGACATCGGGTCGATGACGCCGGTCCTGTCAGTCTCACTGGCGGGCGGTACACCCCAGGAGCCGAAGGGCGGCTCGACCGTCGAGATCGCGTGCGGGCCCGCAAAGCTGACATTGACAGACCGGACCTTGTCGCCCGTTCGCTCGACATGGCCATAGCGGTCCGGCACGGCCACGCCATCGGCGCGCAGACGGCCCTCCACTTCGGAATCGATGTCGAAGTCGGTGAACAGGGCGGCGAGCCCGGCTGCCTCGACATGGGACTGGCTCGAATACCAGTCCGGCCCCAGCGTGGCGTTGAAATAGATCCGCCCGACCTGGAAAATCAGAACGCTTCCGGAATAACGGGCCCGGACGGTCATCGCGGCACCCGGTTCCGTCGGGCCGACACTGTCGCTCACCCGCGGCGCCTCGTCCGCCCGGCCGGCGGACAGCAGAAGTCCGGCGCACAGAAGGGCAATCACACGGGTTTTCGTTCGACGCATGGGGTGGCCCTGAGGCTGAGGTGACAAAGCGCAGAATTGCCCTTGGACATGGCAGCATCAAGGCGGCAAGTTACCGAAAATCGCTCAAGGGGAGAACCGCATCATGAAAACGCGCGCAGCCGTTGCCTTCCAGGCGGGACAGCCACTGGAAATCGTCGAGGTTGATCTGGACGGCCCGAAGGCCGGTGAAGTCCTGGTCGAGATCAAGGCAACCGGCATCTGCCACACGGACGAATTCACCCTGTCCGGCGCGGATCCTGAAGGCGCCTTCCCCGCCATTCTCGGGCATGAGGGCGCGGGCGTGGTGGTTGAGGTCGGCCCCGGCGTGAAGGATCTCAAGGTCGGCGACCATGTCATCCCGCTCTATACGCCGGAATGCCGCGAGTGCGATTACTGCCTGCACCCCAAGACCAATCTCTGCCAGTCGATCCGTTCGACCCAGGGCCAGGGCGTGATGCCGGACGGCACGTCGCGCTTCTCCTACAAGGGCGAGAAAATCCTGCACTATATGGGCTGCTCGACCTTCTCCAACTACACCGTCCTGCCGGAGATCGCGCTGGCGAAAGTCCGCAAGGACGCGCCCTTCGACAAGATCTGCTATATCGGCTGCGGCGTGACGACCGGCATCGGCGCGGTCATGTTCACCGCCAAGGTCGAACCGAACTCCACCGCCGTTGTCTTCGGGCTGGGCGGGATTGGCCTCAATGTCATCCAGGGCCTCAAACTGATCGGTGCACGCCAGATTGTCGGTGTCGACACCAATCCCTCCAAGGAAGGCATGGCTCGCCAATTCGGGATGACCGATTTCGTCAATCCGAAGGACCACAAGGACCTGGTCGGCCACCTCGTCGAGCTGACCGGCGGCGGTGCGGATTATTCCTTTGAGTGCATCGGCAATGTCGAGGTGATGCGCGCGGCCCTGGAATGCTGCCACAAGGGCTGGGGCGAGAGCGTCATTATCGGCGTTGCGCCCGCCGGCGCGGAAATCCAGACCCGCCCCTTCCAGCTGGTCACCGGCCGCGTCTGGCGCGGCTCGGCCTTCGGTGGCGCGAGAGGCCGGACCGACGTGCCGAAAATCGTCGACATGTACATGGAAGGCCGCATCAATATCGACGACCTCATCACCCACAAGCTGAAGCTGGAAGACATCAATAAGGGCTTCGACCTGATGCATGCCGGTGAGAGCATCCGGAGTGTGGTAGAGTTTTGAGGCGACAAGCCATCGCTTGATATCACCCCGCTATCATGACATGATATCGCTGTGATATCAGGAGACGCGCATGGGCCAGGTGATTATTCGAAATCTCGACGACAGCGTCGTCCTCAAGCTCAAAAAGATGGCACTACGCGAGAGTAAGTCGCTGGAGCAATTCCTACGCGACCAGCTCTCGGAGACAGCAATGCGGGACCGGGAGGGCTTCTTCGAGTTTGCCCGCGGCATGCGTGAACGTTGCAAACCGATTGATATCGATCCGACCGACCTGATCCGCGAGGACCGGGACCGGTGAGGCCCGCGGTTTTCGATGCCAGCGTCGCGGTGAAGATTTTTCTTCCGGTCGAGGATGCGGCGCGCGCCGAAACCGCCGCCCATCGCTATGCGATGGTGGCGCCGGAACTCGTCGTGGTCGAAGCCACCAACGCCTTCTGGAAATATGTTCGCAAGGGCATGGCGTCTCTCGAGGACTGCCTCATCGCGGTGAGGAACCTGTCCGGCTTTGCCGATCTCCGGCCCGACCGGACGCTCTACCCCGAAGCCCTCGAAATCGCCGCCGAGCTGGACCATCCGGTCTATGATTGCGTCTATCTCGCCCTCGCCCGGCGCGACAAGCTACCGCTCCTCTCTGCCGATCAACGCCTCCTCACCCTGGCGCGGGACCGGCTCGGGCTCGAGACGATTGACCTCGCGGACGTCCCGGCGGAAGAAGAGGCATGATCCTCTATGTCGATGCTGATGCCTGTCCGGTGAAGGATGAGGTGATCCGTGTGGGTGAGCGCCACCGGTCCGAAATCCTGCTGGTCTGTGATGGCGGGTTGATGCGGCCGCGGTCGCCCTGGGCCAGACTGGTGATTGTCGAGGGCAAGCTGGATGCAGCGGACGACTGGATCGCCGAGCGCATCGGCCCCGGCGATATCTGCATCACGGCGGATATTCCCCTGGCCGACCGCTGTCTCAAGGCCGGGGCTCGCGCCATTGATCCGCGGGGAAAGGCCTTCACGCCGGACACGATCGGTTCGGCCGTGGCGACGCGGAATCTGATGACCGACCTGCGCGAAACCGGCGTCATCACCTCCGGGGCCAAGCCCTTCTCGCAAAAAGACCGGTCCGCCTTCCTCAACGGGCTTGAAGCCCTTATCCAGCAGGTCAAGCGCGGACGATAGACCTTCCGTCAGCCACACCGCTAACCCGACAGGACATGCCGCATGTCGAGCCTCGCCTTTCTCCTGCAATGCCCCAGCGCCGACGCCGCCCGGTCGGGTGGTCTGTCGACCGCGGGAAGCTGGTGCATGAAATGGAATGTTCCCATCGTCTGGTATGCCTGTTTTTCCGAGGCAGACCGGATCACCCGGCGCCTCCCGGACACCGAGATTGACTACCCGGCCTATTTCACCGCCGCCACGACGCTCGCGGACCGGCTCACCACCCGCAAAGCACGCATCATCAACCTCCTGCCCGAGCCCCTGAAGCCCGCATACAGCGTTTTCTATGACGCAACGGCCGACCGTCTCGCGACGCATTTCACCGAGGGTGTGCTGTTCGAGGTGAGCGACTTTTTCGACCTGTGCGAGTTTGACCCGGACGCGATGAAGGCGTTCGACACCGAGGTCGGGCTCATGGCCACCGATCCGGATGCAGAGGGTGAGGCGACGCCGCTGAGCGCGGATGACTTCTCCCTCGCCTCCGCCTTCAATATCGGCACAGCCCCGGCGCTCGCCTTTTCCGCGCCACCGGAGTCACTCGCCCGGAACTGGCGCTTCATTTTCGCAGGCGGACCAGTGGGGGACCAAAGCTGGCCGCCCGACCCAACCGCAGACGAGATCGCCTGGGCGGCGCAATGCCTCGCGGACAGACCCACACGCCCGGCCGCGACGCCCTCAGGGCGCCCGTGGTGGAAATTCTGGTAGGACACTTCATGACCCCTGTTTCATCCTGGACCTCTTTCGGTGGGACGCTCAGCGTCCATGACCATGACAGCGCTGTCTGCGACGGCGTGATGCGCTTTGCCGTTTTCACTCCGCCGCAAGCCAGGACCGGACCGGTTCCGGTGCTCTGGTATCTGTCGGGCCTGACCTGCAGCTGGGCCAATGTGATGGAAAAATCCGGCCTGCAACGCGCCGCCGCCGAGCACGGCATTCTGATCGTTGCGCCGGACACCTCACCGCGCGGCGAGGATGTCGCCGATGACGAGGCCTATGATCTCGGCCAGGGTGCCGGTTTCTATCTGACCGCCACACAGCCCCCCTGGTCGAAGCATTTCCGGATGGACCAGTATGTGACCGGGGAACACTCGGCGCTGATCGCACAGCATTTCCCGGCAGACATGTCGCGACAGGGAATTTTCGGGCACTCCATGGGCGGTCATGGCGCCCTCACCCTTCACCTGAAGCATCCGGACACCTATCGCTCGGTCTCGGCCTTCTCCCCCATCGTCGCCCCGACGCAGGTGCCCTGGGGGCAGAAGGCCTTCCGCGCCTATCTCGGTGAAGATGAAACCGCCTGGCGCGCCTATGACGCCTGTGAACTGGTCCGGTCCCGGCCGAGCCAGGCGCATATCCTGATCGACCAGGGCGAGGCGGATCAATTCCTCAAAGAACAGCTCAGGCCGGATCTCTTCGAAACCGCCTGCCGCGCCGCCGGCCAGAGCCTCACCCTGCGCCGCCAGCCCGGTTATGACCATTCCTACTATTTCATCGCCAGCTTCATGGACGACCACATCGCTCATCACGCGAGGGTGTTGAAAGCATAGCACTCCGCTTCAAAACCGCGCACCCGGCCAATTCTCGCTATCTTTTTGCGGTCTTTTTAATTAGGAATAACAAGCCCTTCGACCTCTGATAGCCTGCCGGTTCATGCCTCCTGCCCTGATCGCCTACGGACGACTGATACTCGACAGCCTGCGCGACCTGGCGCCAATCATCCTGGTCGTCGGCTTCTTCCAGATTATTGTCCTGCAACAACCCTTTCCGGATCTGGGGCGGATACTGTTCGGGCTGGGCGCAGTTGTGCTCGGTCTGGCACTGTTCATCCGCGGTCTGGAAATTGGCCTCTTCCCCATCGGCGAGAGCATGGCCGGAGCCTTCGCCAAGAAGGGCAATGTCTGGTGGCTTTTGGCCTTCGCCTTCGCGCTTGGCTTCGGGACGACCGTCGCCGAGCCGGCCCTGATCGCCGTCGCTGGCGAGGCTGCCAGCGTCAAGGCGGCTGAGGGTGCGCTGGGCGCAGACGAAGCCTCCCAGGCCCGTTATGCGCTTGGCCTGCGCTACACTGTCGCCATCTCGGTCGGCGCCGCACTGGTCCTCGGTGTCTTGCGCATCCTGCAGGGCTGGCCAATCCAGTATCTCATTATCGGCGGCTATATCCTGATCGTTGTTCTCACCCAGTTCGCCCCCCGCGAGATCATTGGCATCGCCTACGACAGCGGCGGCGTCACGACATCGACCATAACCGTTCCCCTGGTCACAGCACTGGGGATCGGCCTGTCCACGGTCATCAAGGGTCGGAACCCGCTGATCGATGGTTTCGGACTGATCGCCTTCGCCAGCCTGACGCCGATCCTCTTCGTCCTGCTCTACGGCATGGTGGTGTAGCGATGGATCTTCTTGCCCAACTTCTCTTCGCTTTCCTCGGCACATTGCGGGATATCGCGCCGATCATCATCATCCTCGCCTTTTTCCAGATTGGTGTGCTGCGCAAGCGCATCCCCCAACTCAAGCAGGTTCTGGTCGGCTTTCTCTACGTGATTATCGGCCTTGCCCTCTTCCTCGTCGGGCTGCAGGAAGCCCTCTTCCCGCTGGGAGAGACGATGGCGCGCCAGCTCACGGACCCGCAATTCATCTACGGCACCGCGGAACAACCCGAACAGATCGACTGGGTTCGCTATTACTGGATCTATCTCTTCGCCGCCGCGATCGGTTTCTCGACCACGATTGCGGAGCCTTCGCTCATCGCCGTATCGCTCAAGGCCGACGAGGCCTCAGGCGGCGCCATCCAGTCCTGGCCCTTGCGGATCGCCGTCGCCATCGGCGTGGCGCTCTCGATTGCTCTCGGGGCATTCCGCATCGTCACCGGAACCCCGCTCCACCTCTACATGATGGTTGGCTACGTGATCGTGGTGATCCAGACTTTCTTCGCGCCGAAGGAAATCATCCCCCTCGCCTATGACAGCGGTGGCGTCACCACCTCGACGGTAACAGTACCCCTGGTGACAGCGCTTGGGCTCGGACTGGCCTCGACGGTACCCGGACGCAGCCCGCTGATGGACGGTTTCGGCCTGATCGCACTCGCCAGCCTCTTTCCGATGATCACCGTCATGGGCTACGCCCAGGGTTCACAACTCTGGTCAGCCTGGCGGTCCCGCAAACAGACTTCGAACAGCTCAGGAGATACACACCCATGAAGCTGAAACTCATCCTGGCCCTGGTGACGGACGAGAAGACCGAGATCGTCACCCGCACCGGTCGCGAGGCCGGGGCGACAGGCTGCACGGTCATCACCGCCGCGCGTGGCGAAGGCCTCAATCCGCCCAAGACCTTTTTCGGTCTGACCCTGGAAGGCCAGCGTGATGTGGTCCTCTTCATTGTCGAGGAGCATCTCAGCCGACACATCCTGGAATCGATCGCGGATGCGGCCGGTTTCGAAGACGAATCCGGGTCCGGAATCGCTATTCAGATCGATATCGAGGACGCGGTCGGGCTCAAATCACAACTCAAGGAAATTCAACGGGAAATCGAGGACAAGATATGAGTGAGAAAAGCTATATCGCGGTGAAGGACGTCATGACGACCTCCCCGATTGTCATCGACGGTCTCGCCAATGTGGCCCAGGCGGTGGACCTGATGCGGGAGAGCAATGTCTCCTCGCTCGTCGTCAACAAGCGGGATGAGAGCGACGAATATGGCATCGTTGCCGTCCATGACATCGCCGAAAATGTCATTGCGAACGACCGCTCGCCCGAACGCGTGAACGTTTACGAGATCATGTCCAAACCGGTGCTCAGCATCGATGTCGGCATGAACATCAAATACGCGGTTCGACTGCTCACCCGGTTCAAGCTGACACGCGCCCTTGTCCTGGATCAGGGCCGCGTCGCCGGCATCGTTACCCTGCGGGACCTGGTCTACCGGTCCCTCGGCTGACCCGGCCTAGCCGAACCGGCCCATCACATAATCCTGGGTCCGCTGGTCCTGCGGGTTCGTGAAGATGGACTCTGTCGGGCCGAACTCGACAAGTTCCCCGAGATGGAAAAAGGCGGTTTTCTGGGAAACGCGGGCCGCCTGCTGCATCGAGTGGGTAACAATGATGATAGTGTAGTTTTCGCGCAGCTCGTCGATGAGCTCCTCGATCCGCGCCGTGGCGATCGGATCGAGGGCAGAGCATGGCTCGTCCATCAGGATGACTTCCGGGTTCACGGCAATCGCGCGCGCGATGACAAGTCGCTGCTGCTGGCCACCGGACAGGCTGGTGCCGGGCTGCTGCAGCCGGTCTGACACCTCGTCCCAAAGCCCCGCCTTGCGAAGGCTTTCCTCGACGATCACGTCGAGCTGCTCGGCAGACTGGGCGAGACCGTGAATGCGAGGTCCATAGGCGACATTGTCGTAGATCGACTTGGGAAACGGATTCGGCTTCTGGAAGACCATGCCAACCCGGGCGCGCAGAACGACGGGGTCGAGGGCTGGGTCATTGACTTCCTCGCCATCAATCGTCAGCGAGCCCTCGACGCGCGCGCCCTCAATCGTGTCATTCATGCGATTAAGGCACCGCAGGAAGGTCGACTTGCCGCAGCCAGACGGACCGATGAAAGCCGTCACGGAACGATCGGGAATATCGATCGATACATCAATCAGGGCCGGAACATCATCATAGAAGACGTTCACCTTGCGGACCTTGATCTTGATATCCTGTTGCTCGTTCACAGTGCTCTGTCCTTGTCGCGGAAGGCCGACGCCTACCATCTCCGTTCAAACCTGCGGCGCAGGTAAATCGCGAGTGCATTGAATCCGATCATCATGACCAGGAGGATCATGATCGCCGCAGCAGTCCGCGCCTCCCAGGCCCGCTCCGCACCGTCATACCAGAGATAGATCTGTACCGGCATCACGGTCGCCGGTTCTGTCAGTCCGGACAGGTCAAGGCTTGGCGCATCGGCGATGAATGCCACCATCCCGATCATCAGAAGCGGCGCGGTTTCGCCGAGTGCGCGGGCCAATCCGATGATCGAACCGGTCAAGATTCCTGGCGCGGCCAGCGGCAGAACATGGTGGAACACGGTCTGCGTCCGGGATGCCCCCACCCCCAGCGCCGCCTGGCGGATCGACGGCGGAACCGCTTTCAGGGCGGCCCGCGTCGCGATGATCATGGTCGGCAGCGTCATCAGCGACAGCACAACGCCACCCAGCAGCGGCGCCGATCTGGGCATGCCGAAAATATTGATGAAGACAGCCAGTCCCAGCAGGCCGAAAACGATCGACGGCACCGCAGCGAGATTGTTGATGTTCACCTCGATCAGGTCGGTAAAGACCGTCTTGCGAGCGAATTCCTCAAGATATATGGCCGCCGCCACGCCAATCGGTACCGACAGGAGCATGGTCACGAGCATGGTCAGAATGGAGCCGAAGAAGGCGCCTTTCACGCCGGCCAACTCCGGCTCACGCGAGTCGGCATTGGTGAAGAGATAGCCGTTGAACCGTTGTTTCACGAGGCCGCGGGCGACCAGCGCCCGCGTCCAGACAAGCTGGTTGTCGGACACACGGCGACGGTCAGCGGGTGTGTCGATCACCCGCAGCGACCAGTCATAAAACTGCTCCCCTTGCGGTGCCAGGAGCGGCTCGCCCCGCGCCGCCAATCCGTCGACAGTCAATTCGGTCAGCTTGATAGCGCCGCCTCCGGCCTCGACGATCAGGCTCGGCATCGACCCGTCCAGCGCAAGGCGCCCGTCCGCTGCATCAGCCTGCTCCCGCAGAAGAAGGGCACGTTGGCGCAATTGCCGAGCCCGGTCCGCATTTCCGGCGTCACCGGCGAGTCCAACCTCTTCCTGCACTTCCAGGCCGCGAGCCCGGGCATCCAGCGCATCCGCCTCCGCGTTGAGGAGCGTCCGCAAGTCCTCAAGGAGGGTATGGAAGATCGGCGTGTCACTGCGCAGATCGATCACGGCACCGTCGCCAGCCAGGCTGAGCCCGCCGCTCGCGGCGATGACACGCTCTTCCACCAGCAAGCCTTTCAGATAGAGGTCCATCTCATCGGAGATCGGCATCCGGAACCGGTGTGTCTGGTCGATCAGCGCCGGCTCGTCGATAACGGCCTGCATCAGGCGGGGCGCATTCAGCGGCGTGTAGAGCTGGAACAGGGCGCGCAGGTCACGGCGGTCCCGCACCTCCGGGAATTGTTCACGCATCGCATTCTGCAGCACGCGACTATAGCTACCCTGGCGCAAGGACGTTTCGGAGCGATCACCCACCGGATCGACCAGGCTGGCCTCAAGCTCCACATCCAGATCCAGCTCGTAGACGGAAAAGGCCGACAGGCCTTGCAGAGTGATCGAGCCCAGCAGAAAGACCAGGATCAGGAAGGACAGGAGAACCGCCCCGATCCCGTATCCACGAAAGCGTGATTCAGCGCGGTAACGCTGGGCCAACCGCTCTTCCACAGCGGCACGAATGGAGATCGAGCTGGTCGCGGTATCAGTCATACTTTTCCCGGTATTTCTGTACGACGCGCAGGGCGACCATGTTCATGATCAAGGTCAGAACAAACAGCACCAGTCCCAGAGCGAAGGCCGAGAGGGTCTTGACGCTGTCAAACTCCTGGTCGCCGGTCAGCAGCATGACGATCTGCACCGTAATTGTTGTCACCGCCTCCAGCGGATTGGCGGTCAGATTGGCGCCCTGCCCCGCCGCCATGACAACGATCATGGTCTCACCAACCGCCCGACTGACCGCCAGCAGGATGGCGCCCACAATTCCGGGCAGCGCCGCCGGGATCACAACCTCACGGATCGTCTCTGATCGCGTTGCCCCCATGGCATAGGACCCGTCCCGCAGGGACTGCGGCACCGCATTGATCACATCATCGGAGAGGGAGGAGATGAACGGGATGATCATCACCCCCATGACCAGCCCCGCCGAAAGAGCGGACTGCGTCACGACATCCTCGAACCCCAGCAGACCCAGGCCTGAACGGATCGCGGGACCGACGGTCAGCAGGGCGAAGAAGCCGTAGACCACGGTGGGAATGCCGGCGAGAATCTCGAGGATCGGCTTGGCCGTGTGCCGGAAACGCGGCCCGGCATATTCCGACAGGTAAATGGCCGAGAACAGCCCGATCGGAACTGCGACAATCATGGCAATCAAGGTGATCATCGCCGTGCCGGCAAACAGGGGCACAGCCCCGAAAGCGCCGGACTGGCCCACCTGATCAGCGCGGATCGCAATTTGAGGGCTCCACTGCAGACCAAAGAGAAACTCCCAGATCGACACTTGGGAAAAGAAGCGGACACTCTCGAAGAGAAGCGAGCCGACAATGCCGACCGTCGTCAGAATGGCGATGCCCGAGCACAGAAACAGGACCGAAACAACCAGAGCCTCGACGCCATTGCGTGCACGAAAGACCGGCCCGACTTGCCGCCGTGACAGCAAGAACCCGCCCAATGCCAGACCGTAGACCAGCACGATCATCGTGTTGCGCAACCCGCCATCGGTTTGCCTGATGAGGGTCGCCGCCCGCCGGAGCTCATCGGAATTCCGGCTCGCCGTCAGACCTGCTGCCAGACTCCGCGCATCGATGAGGAAGAGGCGGCGTTCGTCAGAATTGCCGGTCCAGTAGATGAAACCCGTGGTCACGTCGTCGTCGAGGGCCCGTGCCATGTCGGAGGCCAGCAGGTCCGTTGCGAGAACATCCTCGCGCGCATTCAGGGCGGATTGCGTACTGGCGATCAAGCTGATCACTTCGCTCTTTTCCGCGTCGAGCCGTTGAAACGCCGCCGGATCGCGCGCATCGCCCCGCAGGCTTCTCAAACGCATGATTTCTTCGTCGATATGCTCCGACCGCCCCCGCAACTGACCCAGGAGACCGTACAGCTCCGCATGCTCGGCATCCTGCAGGAGCATGCTCGAATAGGACCGCTGCAAGGGCTCGGCGAGACTGGACAGGCGTCCGGCAACCAACCGGTCACTCACATCATTCGCGAAGAGCAGGAAGGTGAGCATGGTCAGAAAAGCGGGAAGGCTGGTCCAGAGCGCGACGTAGTAGCCGTAATAATTGGGCAGGGAGTGCAGGGTCGGGAGCGCACCCTTTGCGCTGCGGATCGCTCGCGCCCGCCCGACATAGAAACCACCCGCCAGTAGGACGAGAAGGCTGAGGGCAATGATCGCGTAGATCGACATTAAGGGCTCGACTCCGGTACCGGCGCACGGGCTCCGGCATCATGTTTGGGCTCAATACGGGAAGCGGTATGACAGCGTCAACCGCACGGTCAGGCACCAGGGCCCGGCTAGTTCGGCACTTCCGTCATCGCCGTGAGGGAGCGCGCGTGTTGGGCCATCGCGGCGCGTGCCTCGTCAGTCAGTGGCACAAGCCCCCGATCCGTCAGATACCCGAACTCACCCCAGGCATCTTCCGATGTGAATTCCGCGACATAGGCCGCCAGTCCGGGCACAAAGTCCGCATGCTGGTTCTTCACATAGAAAAAGAGCGAACGAGAGACCGGATAGCTGCCATCGGCAATGGCATCGAACTCCGGAGCAGCGCCATCGACAACGGCACCCACCAGGCGATCCGCGTTCTGGTCGAGGAAAGAGAAGCCGAACACACCGAACGCCGTCGGGGTGTTCGTCAGCGTCTGGACGATGGCGTTGTCGTTCTCGCCGGCATCAATCCACATACCGTCTTCGCGGATCCGTCCAGCAATGCTTTCGAACTGGTCGAGGTCAGCCTCCGCGAGCGCATTCATACAGGCCAGTCCGCGCGCGCCGTCCTGCATGACAAGCTCGACAAACGCATCCCGGGTTCCCGAAGTCGGCGGCGGACCAAACACCTCGATCCGGCGGCCCGGCAAGGATGGATCGACGTCGGACCAGCGCACCGCCGGATTGGCGATGAAACGCGAGCAGGTGTCATCCGCCGGCACTTCGGCCGCCAGCGACAGCCAGAGCTGAGTGCGCGAAATAACCAGGGGCTCGCCGGATGTGTCGGCGGATCCGATCACGATGCCGTCGAAGCCAATCTTGACTTCGGTGATCTCGCGGACGCCATTATTCTGGCAGGTCTCGAACTCGGAGCGATGCATGCGCCGCGAGGCATTGGCAATGTCCGGGTGTTCATTGCCGACACCGGCGCAAAACAGCCGCAAACCGCCGCCGGACCCGGTCGATTCCACGACCGGTGTGGCGTACTGGGTCTTTGCGCCAAAGGACTCGGCCACCGCTGTGGAGAAGGGAAAGACGGTGGAGGACCCGACGATCTGGATGCGATCACGCACCTGCGCCGTTGCGTTCCCGTCCGTCAGGAACAGCGCAAGAGCAGAGGCCACAAGGCTACGAATGATCATGACATCCCCCGGGATATGACTTCGCGAGGGCCTTCGATCATCATCGGGCTCGCGGTCACACGCGCTTACCGCAGCCCGATGACAATTTCGCGACAGACGGCCGGAGCCTACCCGCCTTTCACACCGGCAGAGACCGCCGCGGACAACTCCAGCAAGCGCTCCGCATCAGCCTCCAGGTTCGCCGGAGCGATGGCCTGGGGATAAGCCTCACGAAGGGCCTCCAGAGCCTCTTCGAGGGCTGCCGCGAGATCGCCATTCTCACTTGCAATAGCCGCAAGCTGACGCTCGGAAATGCTCGCCGCTGCGCGTTCGAACCCATAGCCGTCCAGATAGGCCTCGCCCGCAACGCCGGACGCCACGGCGAATTCATACTGAAGGGATGCCCGTTCGATCAGCCCCGCCATGACCATGGCGTAGATCCGCGCCTCCCTGACATCGCTTGCCGGAGCATGCAGCTCCGCCGCATCGATGGCCTCGAGCACGGCCTGTACCGCCAGCTGGACTTCGTCATCGCTGCGCCCATCGAACGGAGCGACGGACGCATCGGTCATCTCATCCAGGAAATTGGTCGCACCCAGCTCGATCACGACATCTTCCAGGTCGATATAGATCTCGGAAATCGGGTGCGCGAACATGGCCGCGCCGGCAGAGCGCTCACCGGCAAGCAGGGCATCAATTCCGGCCAGGTAGTGGGCGCGGATCACTTCCAGCGCACTGAGATAGACGGCCGGGTCCTGACGCGCGAGATCCGGGTCAATACCGAACTCGCCACCGCCCGGTGCACCGCCCTCTCCTTCGCCTTCCCCCTCGCCTTCACCCTCGGCATAGCCCACCGGTTGCCCCGGCAACTCGGTCGAGGGTGTTGCGGTCTGTTCCTGGTCGTCGCCCGGCACGTCGCCACAGGCCGCCAGCCCCGTCAGAAGCGCCAAGGCGCCGACGCTGCTCCAGATTCGCGGAGAGTGCTTGATCCCCATGCCCAATCCTTTCACTCATACAGTGACTTGATGTTTACTGACCCGATGTCCTATCCCGGACAAAGGCAAATGACAATTATTCGCAGGTTAGCTCATGCTTCTCCAACTGCAAGGCGTGTGTACCGCCGAGGAAGTCAGCGCGCTGCGCAAGACCATCGCCCAGGGTGATCATTTCGTGGATGGCAAGACCACGGCGGGGCGCGCGGCCCGGGACGTGAAGTCCAATGACCAGCTCGAGGAAAGTGCCCAGCTGGACGTGGTGCGCAAGAACGTCCGCGCGGCACTCGGGCGACATCCGCTGTTCAACGCCTTCGCCCAGCCCCGGGCCATCACCCGCATCCTTGTCTCCCGCTACACCCAGGGCATGGGCTATGGGACACATGTCGACGAAGCGGTGATGAGCGGCCGCCGGACAGACCTGTCCTTCACCCTCTTCCTGTCCGAACCGGAGCGTTATGAGGGAGGTGAGCTGGTCATCGAGGATCTTGGCGGAACCTCGGCGATCAAACTCAACCCTGGTGACGCGGTCATTTACCCGACCGGCGCCCTGCACCGGGTCGAAGAGGTCCGCAGTGGCGAACGTCTCGCCGTCGTAGGCTGGATTCGCAGCCTGGTTCGCCGGGCTGACCAGCGTGAAATCCTGTTCGATCTCGACATCGCGTCCCGGTCGGTCTTCGACGCCAACGGGAAGACGCCGCTATACGACACCCTGTCCAAGACCCGTGCCAATCTCCTGCGGATGTGGGCGGACGACTAGGCCATTTGCTGCCTTCGCCGGAGTATTGTCTAATCCCGTGAACGAATCCGGGGGGAGACACGCATGGCCATTCACAAATCCATCGCTGCCAGCCTGACAGCGCTTCTGCTGTCCGCATCCAGCCTGGCCCAATCGGCAGAAATACCGGCGGGCGATGAGGGCATTGCCCGTCTCGCCGCGGTCGGGATTACCGCGCCCGACCCGGCCCCGCCCCGCACAAATGGCGAGGGCCCGTTCGAGCGCATGGTGATCCGGGGTGCGATCATGATCGACGGGACAGGCTCGCCGCCAGTTGGCCCAGTGGACATTGTTGTCGAAGGCGGGCGCATCACGGAAATCCGGACCCTTGGCGCCCCGAACCTGCCGATCAATCCCGCGAGTCGCCCGGCTCCGGGTGACTACGAACTCGACGCGACCGGCATGTACATCATGCCGGGCTTCATCGACTCCCACGCCCATATCGGCTCGCCTGGCCAGGCCTTTGCCGATGCGGCGGTAGATCCGCAATACGTCTTCAATCTATGGCTCGCCCACGGGGTCACCACGGTGCGGGAAGTCGGCTCGCTGTGGGGACTTGGCTGGACTATGGAGCATCGTGACCGGGCCGCGCGCGGCGAGATCACGGCACCGCGCATCTACGCCTACGCCTATTTCGACCAGTCCATGAACACCCCGGAGGAGGCCCGGCGCTGGGTCCGCGAAGTCGCCGCGCGGGGCGGGGACGGCATCAAGTTCCGCGGCGCAGCCCCCGACCTTGCCGAGGCGGCGATGGCGGAAGCCTCGCGCCGCGGCCTCGAAACGGCCTACCACCACGACCAGCGCACAGTTGTCCGCAACAATGTCCTCGACAGCGCGCGCTGGGGGCTGGACTCCATGGAGCACTGGTATGGCCTTCCGGAAGCCCTGTTCGACGACCAGGTGATCCAGGACTACCCGCTCGACTACAACTACATGAACGAGCAGGACCGGTTTGGTGAAGCGGGTCGTCTCTGGCGTCAGGCTGCGCCGCGCGGGTCGGAACGCTGGAATGCGGTCATCGACGAACTCGTCGACCTCGACTTCACCCTCGTGCCGACGATGACGATCTACGAGGCCAACCGCGATGTCATGCGGGCGCGCGAGGCCGAGTGGCACGACATCTATACCCACCCGGACCTCTGGGCCTTCCTCCAGCCTGACCCGCGCATGCACGGGTCCTACTTCTTTGACTGGACCACCCAGGACGAGATCGACTGGCGCGAGAACTACCGCATCTGGATGGCCTTCCTCGATGATTACAAGAATGCGGGCGGCCGTGTCGCGGCGGGCTCGGACAGCGGCTTCATCTATAACCTCTACGGGTTCGGTTATATCCGCGAACTCGAACTCTTGCAGGAAGCCGGCTTCCATCCACTCGAAGTCATCCAGGCTGCGACCTATAACGGCGCCGAGCTCCTGGGCGTGGAAGACGAGATCGGCACGATCGAAGTCGGCAAGCGGGCGGACTTCGTTATCGTCGACGAGAACCCGATCCGGAATTTGCGCGTGCTGTACGGAACCGGCCACCCGATCTTCAACTGGGATACCGAACAGGTCGAACGCGTCGGCGGGGTCCGCTACACCATTCGCGACGGCATCGTCTGGGACGCACAAGAGCTGTTGGCGGAGGTGCGTGACATGGTTGAGGCCGGACGGCAGGACTAGCCGACAGGCGCGCTTGAAGATCGTGAAAAGATCAGCTTGCGCGCGCTATTATTTTAGCTCTAAACTATCTCATGCGCGCTCCGGGGAGATAGCTCGCCATGAAAATTGCCTGCCTGGGCGGCGGTCCCGCCGGCCTTTACTTCGCCATTTCGATGAAGCTTCGCGATCCGCACTGCGAGATCGATGTCTATGAGCGCAACAAGCCGGGCGACACGTTCGGCTGGGGTGTCGTTTTCTCCGATCAGACGATGGAAAATCTCGAGGGCAATGACCCGGCGAGCGCCAGTGCGATCGCCGATAGTCTGGCACACTGGGATGATATTGACGTCCATTTCCGGGGCACGGTCGAGACGTCCACGGGGCACGGCTTCTGCGGCATCGGCCGCAAACACCTGCTCAACATCCTGCAGGACCGCGCCCGGGAGCTGGGCGTCGGACTGCATTTCGAAACCGAAATCGAGCCCGACCTCTCCCGCTTCGCGGATGCGGACATGATCGTCGCCTCGGACGGGCTGAACTCGAAAATCCGCACAATCTTCGCCGACACGTTCAAGCCGGACATCGAGGTCCGGAAGAACAAGTTTATCTGGCTGGGAACGCACAAGGTCTTCGACGCCTTCACCTTCATTTTCACCGAGACGGAGCATGGCTGGGTTTGGGCCCACGCCTATAGGTTCGACGACAACACCTCGACCTTCATCGTCGAGTGCGAGCCGGAGACCTGGCAGGCGCTCGGCTTTGAAGGCATGGACCAGGACGAGACCTGTCGCGCCTGCGAGACCCTGTTCGCGGACTGGCTCGACGGACAGGCCCTGATGTCCAATGCCCGCCATCTGCGCGGCTCGGCCTGGCTCAACTTCCCGCGCGTCCTCTGCGAGACCTGGGTGCACGACAACATCGTCCTGCTCGGCGATGCAGCGCACACGGCACACTTCTCCATCGGTTCCGGGACCAAGCTGGCCTTCGAGGATGCGATCATGCTGGCCGACGTTCTGACCAGCACTGAAAAGCCCCTTGCCGAGGGCCTGGTGGACTATCAAGAGGCTCGCAAGGTCGAGGTTCTCAAGCTCCAGAGTGCCGCGCGCAACTCGACTGAATGGTTCGAGCATCTCGACCGCTATCTCGGATTCGAGCCGAAGCAATTCGCCTACTCCCTGCTGACCCGGTCACAACGCATCAGCCACGAGAATCTGCGCCTGCGCGATCCGGACTGGCTGGCCGGTGTCGAGAGCTGGTTCGCCGGAGCCGGCACACGCGGCGCCCGCCCGCCCATGTTCGCACCGTTCGAGTTGCGGGACATGCGCCTCGAGAACCGCGTCGTTGTTTCGCCGATGTGCATGTATTCGGCCACCGACGGCCTGCCGGGTGCCTTCCACACCGTGCATTACGGCGCGCGCTGCATGGGCGGCGCCGGACTCGTCTATACCGAGATGACCGATGTCAGCGCCGATGCGCGGATCACGCCCGGTTGCACGGGTCTCTATAATGACGAACAGGTCGCCGCCTGGCGGTCGATCACGGACTTCGCCCACCAGCAGACCGGTGCCAAAATGGCGATCCAGCTGTCCCATGCGGGCCGCAAAGGGTCCACCAAGCTCGGCTGGGATGGCTATGACGTCCCGCTCGACGACGGCAACTGGCCGATCTATGGCCCCTCGCCCATTCCCTGGGACTCGCCCAACCAGGTACCGATCGAAATGACCCGCGCGGACATGGACCGGATCAAGGCGGACTTCGTGGCCGCGACCGAGCGCGCCCTTTTGGCCGGGTTCGACATGGTCGAACTGCACTGCGCCCACGGCTATCTTCTGTCGAGCTTCATCACCCCGCTGTCGAACCATCGGACAGACGCGTATGGCGGCTCGCTCGAGAACCGGATTCGTTACCCGCTTGAAGTCTTCGAGGCGATGCGGGCGGTCTGGCCGTCCGACAAGCCAATGGCGGTTCGCCTCTCGGCGACAGACTGGGTCGTCGGCCAGGGCATGGATGGGGACCAGAGTGTGCGCGTCGCCGCAGCCTTCCGCGAAGCCGGGGCTGATCTGATCGATGTGTCGGCCGGACAGACGACGCCGAAGGCCCGCCCGGTTTATGGCCGCATGTTCCAGACACCCTTCTCGGACCAGATCCGCAATGCGGTTGGCTGTGCCACCATGGCCGTGGGCAATATCTACGAACCGGACCACGTCAATTCCATTCTCGCCGCGGGGCGGGCCGACCTGGTCGCCCTCGCCCGTCCGCACCTTCTGGATCCGAACTGGACCCTCCGGGCCGCGGCCGAACTGGCCTATCGGGGTGCCGATGTGCCCCGACAGTACGCAGCCGGATTTGATCAACTCGCGCGCAATCTAGAGCGCGCCCAGCAAATGGAGTTTCGCGCATGACCACGCTTCAGGGACGCCGCGCCGTCATTACCGGAGGCGGCACCGGTATCGGTCTCGCCTGTGCCCGACGCCTGTCCGACGAGGGCGTCGAGACCCTTCTCATGGGCCGCAATCTGGAACGCCTCGAAAGCGCGGCGGCCGGGATCACCGGCGCCCGGGCAATCCAGTGCGACGTCACCGATGATGACAGTGTCCGCGCCGCCTTCGAGGCCGCCGGAACCGTCGACATCCTGGTCAATAATGCCGGCATCGCCGCCGCCTCGGCGTTTCACAAGACCTCGATGGACGAATGGCGCCGCATCCAGGCGGTGAATGTCGAGGGGCTGGTCCGCTGCACCCAGGCCGTAATCGGTGAAATGATGCGCGCCGACTACGGCCGGATCATCAATATCGCTTCCATCGCGGGTCTGCGCGGCGGGGCGTATATTTCTCCCTACGTCGCCTCCAAGCATGCGGTCGTCGGACTGACGAAATCGCTCTCGCTGGAATACGCGAAGACCTCGCTCACCGTGAACGCGGTCTGCCCGGGCTATGTGGAAACCCAGATCGTCGAGAACTCCATCGCCAACATCATGGAAAAGACCGGTCGCACCCGCGAAGAGGCGCTCGCCGAACTGACCAAGAACAACCCGCAGGGTCGCCTGATCCAGTCCGAGGAAGTCGCCGAAACGGTCGCCTGGCTGTGCTCGCCGCTGTCCGCTTCGGTCTCCGGCCAGGCCGTGACCATTTCCGGCGGGTCGCTCTGATCATGGATGGAGGCGCCCCCACCGGACGTCTGGACGGCCGCACTGCCGTCAAACTCTGGCTGCGCCTCTATCGCCCGGTCTCGCTGATCGAGCGCGAATTGCGCAGCCGCTTCCAGCGCGAGTTCGGCGTCAGCCTCTCCCGCTTCGACGCCCTCTCGGCGCTCGACCGGGCCGAGGACGGCCTCCTCATGGGCGAGCTGTCGGACCGTCTGCTGGTGACCAATGGCAATGTCACAGGCCTCATCAGCCGCATGGTCGAGGACGGGCTGGTCACGCGGACCGCGCTAGAAAACGACCGTCGCAGCTTCCGTGTCGAACTCACCCGGGCCGGACGGGAGACTTTCACCCGCATGGCCGACGCCCATGCCGACTGGCTGGCCGAACTTCTGGCCGACCTGCCCGAACCCACCGCATCCACCCTGGCTGGGGAAAGCGAGACACTGCTTCACAGCCTTCAGCACAAGACGACCTCATGATCGATCCGACGCGCTATGCCCCCGAACACTTCCTCTGGTCCTTCCAGGACGGAGTCGCGACCATTACGCTCAACCGGCCCGAGCGGAAGAACCCGCTCACCTTTGAGAGCTATGCCGAGCTGCGCAATCTCTTCCGCGACCTGGTCTATGTGAAATCGGTCCAGGCCATCATCCTCACCGGCTCTGGCGGGAATTTCTGCTCCGGCGGCGATGTGCACGAGATCATCGGCCCGCTGGTCGAGATGGACATGCCCGGTCTGCTCGATTTCACCCGCATGACCGGCGACCTGGTCAAGGCGATGCGGGACTGCCCGCAGCCGATCATCGCAGCCGTCGAGGGCATCTGCGTCGGCGCCGGCGCCATCATGGCGATGTCCTCGGACCTGCGCGTGGCCACGCCGGACGCGAAGACCGCCTTCCTGTTCAACCGCGTGGGCCTCGCCGGGTGCGATATGGGCGCCTGTGCCATCCTCCCGCGGATCATCGGACAGGGCCGGGCCAGCGAGCTGCTTTTCTTCGGCCGCTCCATGTCTGCCGAGGAAGGCGAGCGGTGGGGCTTTTACAACAGTATCGTCGAGCCGGACGCGCTGATGGAGACCGCTCGCACCTGGGCGGAGCGGATCGCCGCGGGTCCGAACTTCGCCAATGCGATGACCAAGAACCAGCTCAACACCGAGTGGGATATGGGCCTGCATACGGCCATCGAGGCAGAAGCCCAGGCGCAGGCCATCTGTATGCAGACCAAGGACTTCGAACGCGCCTACAGGGCTTTCGTGGCCAAGGAAAAACCCGTTTTCGAGGGGGATTGAATGGCAGACCAGAGCTTCCTCGCCTGGCCTTTCTTCGAGGATCGTCACCGTCAGCTGGCGGCGACGGTCCGAGACTGGGCCGGTGACCGGTTTGGCGAGACCGGCTTTGCCGATCATGCCGATGTCGATGAGGACTGTCGCCAGATCCGTAGTGCGCTCGGCGCTGCCGGTCTGACCCGCAATGCCGTGCCTGCAGCTTTCGGCGGTATGTCCGAGACACTGGATGTGCGGTCGCTCTGCCTGATCCGCGAGCACCTCGCCTACCGGTCCGGACTGGCGGACTTTGTCTTCGCCATGCAGGGGCTCGGCTCCGGCGCCATCTCGCTGTTCGGAACGCCCGAACAGAAACAGGCCTGGCTGCCGGGTACCGGCGCGGGCGAGCTTTGCGCCGCCTTTGCCCTGACCGAACCGGAGGCCGGCTCGGACGTCGCCGCGGTCGCCACGACGGCCGAACTGGATGGCGATCATTACGTGATCAATGGCGAGAAGACCTTCATCTCCAACGGTGGGATTGCTGATTTCTATGTCGTTTTCGCCCGCACCGGAGACGCGCCGGGTGCGCGGGGGCTGAGCGCCATTATCGTGCCTGCCGATGCGCCCGGTTTCGAGATCGCGGAACGGATCGACACCATCGCGCCGCACCCGCTCGCCCGCCTGGCGTTCCGGAACTGCCGTGTCCCCGCCAGCTACCGGGTCGGGGAGGCCGGTGCCGGCTTCAAGATTGCCATGGCCACGCTTGACGTCTTCCGCTCCACGGTCGGCGCCGCCTCGCTGGGCTTTGCCCGCCGGGCCCTCGACGAAGCCACGCGGCGCGCCACCCAGCGCAAGCTCTTCGGCGCGCCTCTGTCCGACCTTGCAGGTGTCCAGACCCAACTGGCGGAGATGGCCGTCGATATCGATGCTGCTGCCCTGCTGATCTACCGGGCCGCCTGGACCAAGGACAGCGGTGCCGCACGCATCACGCGGGAGGCCGCCATGGCCAAGCTTTACGCGACCGAAGCCGCACAGAAAGCCATCGACAGCGCCGTGCAGATTTTCGGAGGCCTGGGCGTGACCAAGGGCTCCGTCCCCGAAGCGCTCTACCGGGAAATCCGGGCCCTGCGCATCTATGAAGGCGCGTCGGAGGTCCAGAAGCTGGTCATCGCCCGGGCGCATCTCTCGGAGGCCGCTTCATGAGCTACCAGGTGACACGCCGGATCCGGTTTGCCGATGTCGACCCCGCCGGGATCGTTTTCTACCCGCGCTATTTCGAGATGATCAACGGCACCATCGAGGACTGGTTCGAACATGCGGTCGGCTACGGGTTCGACGCCATGATCGTGAAGGGCCCCCACGCCGTCCCGCTGGTGCATATGGAGGCCGACTTCAAGGCGGCCAGCCGTCTCGACGACACGCTCGTTTTCGAACTCGCCGTCCGGGAGCTGGGCCGCTCCTCGATCAAGCTCATCATCACCGCGCGGTGCGGCGAGGAAGTCCGGATGCTGGCCCGGCCAACGCTCGTCTTCATCGACCAGGCGCGCCATGCGCCGGTGTCCATCCCGGACGAAATTCGGGCGCGCATGCTGGAATTCAGGGAGCACAGCTGATGGATATTCTTCAACCCCCTGGCTGGCCTCGCCCCAAGGGCTATTCCAACGGCATCGCGGCCGAGGGACGCCAGATCTACGTCGCAGGCCAGATCGGTTGGGACGAGACCGAGACGATCGTCTCCGACGATCTCGCCGAGCAGTTTCGCAAGGTGCTGGAGAACACGCTGGACGTCCTCGCCGAGGCCGGCGCGGAAGCCCACCATATCGTCCGCATGACCGGCTTCATCACGGACCGGGATGAGTACCTCGCCGCCGGGCGTGAGCTGGGGGCGATCTGGAAAGAGATCATCGGTCGGCATTATCCGGTCATGGCGTTTGTCATCGTCAGCGGGCTGATCGAGCCCCGCGCCAAGATCGAGATCGAGACCACTGCCGTCATACCGTCATGAAACGGGGCCGCCATGAGCCTTGAGACGACATCATCGGACAAACGCGTCGGGGAGGACGTGATGCCCATGCAGCCCAGCGGTCATATTGACCGCTTCACCCGCTTGAACCTGCCGTCCAGCGACCTCTGGCCGGACTTTCGCTTCGACCTGCCCGAGCTGAAATATCCCGACCGCCTCAATTGCGGTGCCGAACTGCTCGACCGCAATGTCGCCAACGGGCTCGGCGACAAGGTCGCGATCTACTCCAAACCGCGCACGCTGACCTATTCGGAGCTGCTGGCAGAAGCCAATCGCATCGCCAACTATCTGGTCGACGAGCTGGGCGTGGTGCCGGGCAACCGGGTGTTGCTGCACGGATTCAACAGCGTTGAGCTGATCGCCGCCTGGTATGCAGTCATGAAAGCGGGTGCGGTCGCCGTCACGACCATGCCGCTCCTGCGCGCCGGCGAAATCGCGAAGGTGGTCGACAAGGGCCAGGTCGGCTTTGCCCTGTGCGACGCGCGCATCGCCGAGCCCGTTCGCGAGGCCGCAGCGTCTGAACCGGTACTCGCCTCGATCACCTGCTGGGGCGAAGGAACGGACTTCGCCGATGCCATCGCCGCCAAGCCGGCCTCGTTCGCAAACGCGGACACCGCCCGCGACGACATCGCGCTGCTCGCCTTCACCTCCGGCACGACGGGACACCCCAAGGCCTGCGCCCACTTCCACTCCAGCGTTCTGGCCATGGCCGACACCTTCGCCAGGCACACGCTGACGCCGGAACCGGACGAGATCTATGCGGGCACGCCGCCCTTCGCCTTCACCTTCGGCCTCGGCGCCTTCGTCGTCTTCCCGGCGCGCGCCGGTCTCTCGGTCGCCCTGCCCGACCGGCCGGGCTTCGAAGCGCTGTGCGAAACAATCGAGACGTTCAAGGTCACGACTCTCTTCACCGCCCCCATGGGCTATCGCGCGCTGATGGGGATGTGGGCGGACCATGACCTGTCCTCCCTGAGCAAGGGCGTTTCGGCGGGTGAGCACCTGCCGGTCGCCATCTCCGACGCCTTCCTGGAAACCTCCGGCATCCGTCTGATCGACGGCATTGGGGCGACGGAGCTGATCCATATCTTCATATCGGCCTCCGGCGACGACATTCGCCCCGGCGCAACCGGGCGTCCGGTCGCAGGCTATGAGGCCCGGTTGATGGATGAGCGCGGCAATGCGCTTCCGGACGGGGAGGTCGGACGCCTTGCCGTCCGCGGCCCGACCGGCTGCCTCTATCTCGATGATGACCGTCAGTCGAGCTATGTCAGCGATGGCTGGAACGTCACCGGCGACCTCTATCGGCGGGATGAGGATGGCTATTACTGGTATTTCTCCCGCGCCGACGACCTCATCGTCTCCGCGGGCTACAATATCGCAGGACCGGAGGTGGAACAGGCGCTCCTGTCGCATCCGGCCGTGGCCGAGTGTGCGGTGGTGGGGGCGCCTGACGAAGAGCGCGGCACAATCGTGAAAGCCTTCGTCGTCCTGGCCGACGGACAGGACGCGGGCGACGGCCTCGCCGCCGCCCTGCAAGCCCATGTGAAAGCCGAAATCGCGCCCTACAAATATCCGCGCGCCATCGACTTCATCGACGCACTGCCGAAAACTCAGACCGGGAAGATCCAGCGTTTCCAGCTGCGCTGACGCGACCGCCTAGGCCTCGATATCGTCCCGCAGGGTGCGCGAGGCGAGGTAGAAGCATGGCAAGGCCAAAAGGCCGACCCCGCCGATCGTGATCAGCGAATAGCGCAGACCTTCCGCGACGCCGTGATCGGCTGCGAACATGTCGCTGACGATGCCGGCCGCCAGCGGCCCCAGGCCCAGACCGATCAGGTTGATCACGAAGAGGATCACTGCTGACGCGGTCGCGCGGGTGCGCGGCTTCACCAGGCTCTGCGCGCAGGCGAAGACCGGGCCGTACCAGACCGAGCTCAGGAAAGTCACCACTGCGAGGGCGGCAATCGAGAGCAGCGTCGAGCCGGCCATCATCGCGAGCACGAAGGGCGGGAAGAGCAGCAGCGCCGCAGCCCCCGGGATATAGGCGTAATTGCGAGCGTCCCGGGCGATGAACCGGTCCGCCAGCTGACCGCCGGCAAACGTTCCCATGGCGCCGAACGTACCGATCAGCAGACCGAGGATCAGACCGGTGAAACCGATCGCCCCCAGCTGCGTCCCGAACAGGCTGTTGAAGCCGTCAGCCAGCCCCTGAAGGCCCTCCGCATGGTTGCGCAGGTAGAAGGAGCCATAAAAGGCGATATGGCCATAAGCGACCATCGCCTTGATGGCGGCCGCAAGCGACATCCAGAGGAAGGCGGGCTTGCGCGCCAATTCCTCGATGGCGTCGGAGACGGAGGGATGCTTGTGCCCCTCAACCGCTTTTGCGGTCCGGCGCGGCTCCGGCAGGGTGAACCAGGCGGCCAGGGCCAGAAGAATGCCAGGAGCGCCAGCGATGAAGAAGGCGGCGCGCCAGCCAAAACTGTCCGCGATGATCCCGCCCAGCGCCATACCCGCGAGCGAGCCCAGCGGGATGCCCATGGAATAAAAGGCGATGGCGGAGGCGCGCTTTTCAGCGGGCGTGTAGTCGGAGATCAGCGAATGGGCGGGCGGCGTACAGCCGGCTTCGCCGACCCCGACGCCAACCCGGGCCAGGAGAAGCTGGATGAAATTTCCGGCAAGTCCGCAGGCCAGCGTGCAGGCGCTCCACACGCCGACGGCGACCGAAATGATCTTCACCCGGTCTGCCCGCTCCGCGAGCCGGGCAATCGGCAGGCCCAGCACAGTGTAGAAGAGCGCGAAGGCCAGGCCGGTCAGCGCCCCGAGCTGCCAGTCTGCCAGCCCCAGATCGAGCTTGATCGGCTCGGCGAGGATGTTCACCACCTGGCGGTCCAGGAAATTCAGAATGTAGATGACCAGAAGCAGGCCGAGCGCGTAACGCCTCGGTCCGGCGGACAGAGGCTCGATGCCTCCGGATGTACTGGCAGTGGACGCCCCGGCTGCACCGGGCGCGTCGGCCCCCTTGTTCGTATCGACCATGTCTCTCCCCTTGCTGGATTTTTCCAGTCTGGGACATGGATATAGGCCGGGCGAGACGGTGGCAAACAGAACCGGAAACGCGCGTGTCCGTTTCGCCAGTGCACGCGCGTTTCGGTCCTGGCGTCTTATTCGAAGATGCGGACCAGATCCTCGGCCGCACCGCCTTCCTTGATCTCACGCAGACGCACGAAGATGAGGCCGGTGACAATCATCGACAGAGGCGCCGTGACACCCTGGACGATCGCCTCGGCGATGGCGCCGGCGAGATTGGCGATCTGACCGGATGCCGCATAGGCGCCAGGAGACACCGCCGCGACGACCATCGACGCGGCCGAAGTGATAATTCCGACCATGACTCCGACTGCCAGCAGCGCACCGATAATGGCCGGACGATAGCCCTTGGTCAGCTCGGAGCTTCGTTGCAACGCGCCAAACCCCTTGCCCTCGAACACAATGGCCGGGATGTAGACCGAGAACATCGCCATCACGATCAGTCCGGGAACGATCAGGGCCAGGAACCCCAGCATCATCAATATCCCGTAGGCCATTCCGAGCAGGAGAATCGGGAAAAACCCGCGAAGCGCCGCCGAGACCGCTTCGTTCAACTGGGTTCCATTCCCGGTTTTCAACGCGACTGCGCTGCGGATCATGACACCCTGAACGACAACGAAGACGAGACTGGTCAGGATCGCCGTCAGCGCGATCGCGGTAAAAGCGGCGTTGGGATCATTCAGGTCGAGCGCCGGGAACATCCCGAGGATCACCAGATTGATCAGGAAATACGGCAAGGCCGCGAGCGCGAAGAAGAGTGGAAAGTTCGACGCGAAAATCCCGAACGTATCCGAGATGATTGCGCCGATCCCGAGCGTTTCCTTGCCTTCCGGCGCGTTGATCGTATCAGTCATCGGTTCCCCCTGTTTGACTGCCAAGACGTATGCATGCCGACGCGGTCAGCGCCGGAGTCGTTTCAACTTTCGCCATCCGTATCGGGCTGGCTGTGATGTTTGTCGTCCCGGACGTCGCCAAAAACCTGACGACTTTCCAGGAAGGCCCGCTGGGCCTTGTAGAAGGCATGGAGGAAAGCGAGAGCCCGGCTGTCCGGGACTGGCTCTTCATACCCGATTTTCGTACATATCTGCTGCGTCACCGCGACAATCGACGGGTCGGGCGCCTTGTCCGCATCGGAGAGCGGATGGCGCCGAAGCAGTGTTTCGAGAGTCTGCAGCTCGAACCGCCCATAGTGTTCCAGTTGCGCCGCGCTGAAGACGAACGCCTCATCGCCCGCCCCGTCCGTCAGATCCGGCAGGAGTTCGGGCTTCGGATCATGCACCACGATGGTGTTGGCGATGATGTCTCCAATGCGGAGACGCTGACGGTTCAGGAGCGGCACACCGAGCACGATGGCGATCCAGACCAGCAAGACCGTGCCCCAGAACCAGCCCAGCGACTGGCCGCTCAGCAACATGGAGCCGGGCACGAACACCTCGACTTCCTTCATCAGATTGCGAATGACGACGCTGTGCGTGCTCAATCCGCGCCCGTCCGCGGAGAGGACGCGAAGGCGCACGGATTTCTTGCCCAGGGTCTGACCATTCCAGAACAGCTCGCTGGCGATGTAGTAGGGCGCACGGATCGCCAGCATCAGCAGGAAAAAGACGACCAGGGTTGCATCGTCGAGGTTGAAGGGCAGAAGCGCGAGCAGGATGGTGAGGGCGAAACTGGCCGCAACCGTCAGCCCGACATCGGCCAGCTGGGCCCCGAAGCGCGCCGCGATGGTCGCAATCTCGAACCGGACCGGCACGCCCTCCGGCGGTGTGATCGCGAACCAGCGTCGCTTGTTCTGGGCTCGGCGCGCCGCAGCTGATGCCGTGGTGGCGCGTCCACTCATGTCCGCCCCCGCCCAGCCAGGAGGAACCAGGACAGCCAGGCCGCTCCGATGGACCAGCCCACCAGCAGACGGACTTCGGTATCCTGCACGAGTTGGCGGGCGAAGCCTTCCAGCAGACCGGCCGCGAGCAGCATGATACCCGATACCACCGCCAGCTTGGCCGCATCCCGGGAGACAGCACGCAGCGCATCCTTGCGGGTCATCTGACCGGGGAAGAGGACCGCCAGGCCGAGGCGGAAGCCCCCCGCGGCCGCGATGATGATGGCGGAAAGCTCTGTCACGCCGTGAATACTGAGCCAGCCGAACAGCTCATAGCCCAGATCCCGGTTGGCATAGAGCCCCGCGAAAGCCCCCAGAACGAGCCCGTTATAGACGGTCAGCAAGAAGCTCGGCACACAGGCGAATACGCCGAGCGCGAAGGCGAACAAGGCCACGCGCGTATTGTGCGAAAACAGCATGGCGGCGAACACGCCGAGCTGCCCGGCCAGTTCGGCCTCCTGATCAAACAGGACGGAACGTAGCATCTCGGTGCTCGCCCCCGGGCCGCGTTCCCCGGCCAGCTCTGCCGGGACGAACGTATAGAACCAGGCGGGGTCAGCCGCGAACAGGGCCCAGGCGATGAAGAAGCCGAGCACCATGGCGAGCGTCGCCAGACCGATCGCCCCGGCGCTCGCCCGAACGGCTCGGGGGGCCGACTCGGCGAAAAAGCGCGCGACGACACCGGTCAGGTTTTCCTGCGGCGCGTAGACCGTCAGGAAGGCGCGGGAGACCAGGCTTTCCAGATAGACCAGCAGGCTGCGATCCATCGAAATATCCCGCGCCACCGACAGGCCGGTCGCCGCCTTGCGGTAGAGCCCCGCCAGCTCCTGTGCCTCGTCCAGCGAAAGTGACGATGCACCGCGCTTCTCCGCCTGCGACACCAGGTTTTCCAGGCGCGACCAGTCAGCTTCGCGTTCGGAGCGGAAACGCGCCGAGCGGATGAGGGGTTGCTCGCTCATACGACCTCCCGCGCTTTCAGGTCGAGATAGGTGGAGACCAGTTTCGGCGTCAGCGCCGACGGAACCGTGTCCAGGACCAGCACGCCGAGCCGGTGCAGCCGTTCCAGCACGATCTTGCGCTCCCGCTGGAGATCGGTTGCGGCAACGGCTTCGGCAGCCTCGTCGAGATCCCCCACGGGCCGGGCCGCAAGACGCGCCGTTTCAGGGTCACGCATGGCGATGAAGATGATCAGATGGCGCTTCGACATGTGACCGAGCTGCTCCACCATGAGTTCGGATGTCGTGGTGTCGACAAAATCCGTAAAGACGATCAGCAGGCTGCGTCGCTTGAGATAACCGCCCAGTGTCGCCAGGGCGAGCGTGTGATTGCTCTCCCTCTCCTCATAATCGAGTCCGGCGAGGGTCTGGCGCAGCTTGGGGAATACCTGTCTGCCCGAGGCCGGCGGGAGCCAGCTTCGCGGGCGCGAGTCGTATGTGTACAGCCCGACCTTGTCGCCCCCCACACAGGCAGCCCATCCGACGGACAGCGCCGCATTGATGGCGTGATCCATCTTGGCGAGCCCCCCAAACTCCTCCCGCATCAGATACCCGCTGTCGAGCGCTATGATGACGTTGTGATTGCGCTCAGCCCGCGTCTCTTTCGACAGGAGACGGCGCTGGCGGGCAGACCGTTTCCAGTCGACCCGGCGCAGGCTCTCGCCCGGGACATAGTCACGCAATTGGTGGAACTCCGACCCCTCGCCCTCGGCAAAGACCTCTTTCTGGCCATGCAGGCTGGTATGCACGGCGACATCAATCTGACCCTGCGTGATCGGGCGCATGTCCGGCAGGACGTGAATCTCCTGATCCAGACGCACGATGGGCACATATTCCAGCAGTCGGTGGCGCGAGATCCAGGCGGGCCAGATCCGCCCAACCGTCCAGACGCCACGGCGACGCCCTCGAATGGCAAACCGAACCTTGCTGGCTCCCGGTTCAACGACAAGCTGGTCCGGCCCGGTCAGCCCGTCAGGCCATTCCAGGCCGAGCGTGAAGCCCGTCGGCACAGGGGCGGAGAATTCGAGCGTGACCTCGCGGCTCTCACTGGCAAAGATCTGGTCCGCCTCGAGCAGCCGCGCGTAGAGACGCGGGCGAACGCTGGAGAACATGTCCACGACAACCGCGACGACCAGGCCAGCCCATGGCACGGCCAGGACGATCCCGCCCGTGAAGGGAAGGAGCAGTCCGGTCAAGGCCAGAGCCACTAGAGCCAGAAGGATCAATCGCGGCGTCGGACGCATCAGCGCGGCGCTTCCGTACGGGAGATGATCGCCGAGAGCACGTCGTCCGCCGTTCGCCCCTCAATCTCGGCCGTCGGCCCGAGCATGATCCGGTGGCGCAGAGCCGGAAGGATCAGGGACTGGACGTCATCGGGAATGGCATAATTGCGACCGTCCAGCGCTGCGGCGGCACGCACGGCGCTGGCGACAGCGTCAGCCGCCCGGGTGGACGCCCCTTCGCGGATATCCGGATCGGTTCGCGTGGCGCGAACCAGGTCGACGATGTAGGTGAGGATCTTGTCATCCAGCCGGATCGAGTCGATCAACCCGTAAGCCGCCTTGAGATGCTCGGCCGTCATCACTGGCTCGATCTGCGTGGTGCGGGTTCCAAAATCCAGCGCTTCGTCGGCATGGCGGCGCAGAATGGCGAGCTCTTCCTCGCGGTTGGGATAGTCGAGCACGATCTTGAAGAGGAAGCGGTCATTCTGGGCTTCCGGCAGCGGGTAGGTGCCCTGCTGTTCGATCGGGTTCTGCGTCGCCACCACCTGGAAATGGTCGCCCAGCGCATGGTCGGTACCGTCAATCGTGACAACGCGCTCATTCATGGCCTGCAGCAGCGCGGCCTGGGTTTTCGGCGGAGCCCGGTTGATCTCGTCTGCCAGCAGAATGTCGGTAAAGACCGCACCTTTGACGAGACGGAACGCATTGCTGGAGAAGTCGAACAGATTGGCGCCCAGCACATCGCCCGGCATCAGGTCCGGCGTAAACTGGATCCGTCCGAACTCCAGCGACAAGGCGGCGGAGAAACTGCGGGCCAGCAAGGTCTTCGCGGTCCCCGGCGGGCCCTCGAGCAGGCAGTGTCCGCGCGAGAAAGTCGCTACGAGGAGGTGATGGATGGCCGCGTCCTGACCGGTTATGGTCTTGCGGATTTCGGAGCGCAGGCGCTGCGCGCTTGCGGCGAATTCTTCAAGCGTAAAGGCTGTCATGCGAGTTCAAGAACCTCTTCATAGACGGTTTCCAGACGGGCCAGTTCGACGCTGGCCGCTTCCGGCGAGATACGATCGGGCAGGGCCGCGATATCGTTGAGGACACGGGTCAGCTCGTGGGCCACGCCTTCATTCTTCCGGACGATGAAAGCGATCAGGCGTTCGGTCGGGTCCCCGCCGCGACTGTCACGCCCCAAAAGCTGGGAGCACAATTCGGAAATCCGGGCCTGGGCGAGCGCGCGAACGAGCGCCCCGTCCCGTCGCGTATGGCGCATCAGTCGGGCCTGCGACCGGAAGACCGCCCGCCGGGCCGCGCCGTGCGCAAAGCCGAAAGCGTTCACGGCCGGACGGTCCCGCACACTGCCCCGCCAGAAGGCCAGCAGGAAAAAAAAAGCTGCCGCCACCCAGAGCCAAAGGAAAGGCGGCTGGAAATAGCGCAACAGATCACTCCAGCTCCGACCGATCCGGCTCGAGTCGCCGATCCAGGCCTGGAGCGAGTAGTCCAGAAGCACATCTCCCCCGCCGGCGATGTCTGCGACAAGCGCGCTGGCAAAGGCCGGATTGCCTTCATGCATCAGACCGTGATTGTTCAGAAGATCAGGATCGGAGACCACCCAGAACGCCCACCCCTCCCAGCGGCACGACTGGACCAGCGCCCGGTCCGTATCGCCCACAATGGGTGTGCAATTGGCAGGAACATCCGCCCATTGCGGGGCGTGCACTTCGACGAATCCACCGCCATAGGCGCGTGGAATGCCAATCCGCTCCGCCGTTGTGACATCGGTTCCTGCCCCCCGCAGCATGGGCAGGCTCAAGGGGGATGCCGGCCGGTATGCGGCGTCATCCTCGGCGACAAAGCCCTCCGACATGAACTGCGCGGGACGATCCGGGAAGATCAGGAAGTCCGGATGGATCATCCCGGTGCGACGGACACCATCGCGCCATTTGGGATAGACAATCAGCGTCGGCAGCGTCCGGACCTTGGCTTCCACGACACCCCGGCTGATCGAGCGAAGCTCTGCCGTGAGATAGGGATCGGGATCGCCCACTTGAAAGGGCAGAGCGAAATCGCCGATGTAATCGTCGAACAGGGGCAGGATTCGCAGCCCGACATTGTCGGCGGAGAGCGCGCCGCCGCCGGCGAAATGCCGGGTCGGGATGGCGTCCCGCTCCAGCCAGATCGGCAGGCCATCAAATCCGATCGCGCTGCGTTCGAGCCGTGGCGACCGGTCGGACCCCAGATAGGCGACAAGCAGAAGCGCCGCGAGCCCCATGACCAGAAGTCCGGTGATCCATGGGACGCGTCTGCCGGTGGCGGTTTCGCTCATCGCGCGCCCTCCGCATCGCTCAACATAGGCCTGACGGCGTCTGCAAGCTCGGCCAGCCGTTCCCGCTCGACCTCGGCGCCGGCGTAGCGAACGGTCTCTGCCTCGCGCACCAGTTCGAACAGGACCGGCAGGTAGGACCAGCCATCGGGCAGTCTCCGCAACACGTCGCGCGCGGTCTCGCTTCGTCGCAACATCAGACCGGTCAGGCGGGCCGCCGCGTCCAGCGCACTACGTTGCAGCTCGCCAATCGCCGCGACGAGATCATCCATGGCGAGAATGGCTTCCACCGAGAGAAGAGGCTGTGGCGCCGATGAGGCAATCGTTTCACCGACGACGCGTCGCGCTCCCGGTTGCGGCTTGCGCTGGCCGCCCAGGCGCCCGGTGTTCAGATTCCTGATGAGCAAGAGGATCACATAGACCACCACGCCGATCGCCGCGATCAGCAAGAACCAGTAGACCAGCCGCGCGATCAGTCCGACTGGCAGCCCGGCCAGCCAGTTCGCATTCCCCGTCCGGTCGGTCTGCCCGACACGCGCGCGCTCGCGCCAATCGACCTCCGCATCGAGATGCTCGACCTCGACCTGCAGACCCGCACGCTGGGCGAGCTGCGGATAGTCGCTATCAGAGGGCGCCTCACTCCCCGGAAACAGCCGCGGCACAAAGGCGATCCCGACAATCACGAGAAGCAACAGGATCAGACCGGCCAGGCGCATCGCCCAAGGCGACCCCTGCGAACCGGACCGGCTTTGTCGGGGCATGCAGAGGAACTCCGGGCAGGAACACAACGGGTAGCGGTCAGGAGCTCAAAAACCTAGAGATGTTGCGTTGACGAGGCAAGCGTACATCCCGCGACATCCGCATGGAATTATGCGGCCGGAAGAAGGTCTGGCACGCGCCCACCAACCGTGTGATTGCCCTGCGCCCCGATACGTTGCAAAACAAGCGCAATGTCCGACACATTCACGACCATCGCCTACGCCATCGCGACCGGCTCCATTGCCTTCGCGCTGGCCATGGCCCTCACTCGCCCGGGACCGCGGCGGGACAGGGTTGTGGTCTTCTGCATTCTCCTCGTCACACTCCTGGCGCATGTGCTCGGTCAGCTGCTCGTGGTGTCAGGCGCCTATCGCTACGCGCCGCACCTTGTCGGCTTCGATCTGTCGGTGAAGACGATCCTGGGCCCGGCGGTCTATTTCTACATGCGCGGCCTGACCTCTGCAGAGAAGCCGGCCTTCGGCGGTCTGGACTGGCTGGTCCT
>Ga0209273_10000697_pt1 | contig 38898 bp, 38 predicted proteins | sample tdAd471_FD_187126 | JGI IMG/M metagenome (GOLD analysis project Ga0209273, IMG submission 187126) | Marine sediment microbial communities from the Atlantic coast under amendment with organic carbon and nitrate - tdAd47.1 (SPAdes)... | ecosystem: Environmental > Aquatic > Marine > Coastal >...
GGTCAATGGCCTTGCCACGGCTGTCCTTCTGCCGCTTGTTTGGGGCTAAGGACAGATTTTCGCCAGGTCTTAACCAAATTTTTGGCCTTATTCTTGAATATAGAAATCGGTAAGGGAGCACACTTGTTACGAGGATCGTACCATGCGCTTTTTGCTGTCCCTTGCCGCCTTCAGCCTTTTCAGTGGCCTTTCAACCCCCACACTTGCCGCGCCCGAGCGGATCGAGGCCACTTACGACTTGATCTGGAAGGGTTTTCACGTTTCAACGGCGGAAACCGTGACGGAACTTGATGGCAGCCGATATTTTCTGGGCATCAATATCAAGACCCACGGTCTCTTGAAAATGGCGACCGGCGGGCACGGCACATTCGAGATTTCCGGGCAATTGTTGCCGGATGGCGGGGTGCAGACCGAATCCCTGGATGCTGACGGCTATTGGGATGGTGACGCCTTTTCACAAAAACTGCGCTACGGTGCGGACGGACATCTGGCCGCTTATGAGACCAAGCGCCCCGAAGACTGGCTGGAGAAAAACGCCCGCGAGGCTGTGCCGGAAGAGTTGAAGACCGGGCCGGACCCGGCGTCCCTTTTTGTGTCGCTGATGCAGAACCCGATCAATTTCCGCGCTGAAGCGATGGACCAGCCGATCCTCCTCCGCAGCTTTGATGGGGAGGCGGTGGTTGACTGGCAGCTTGGCTGCGCGGCCAAGCCTGTGGCGCTGAAGCGGTCCAAGCATTCGCCGATCGCGGGCCAGGCCTATGAATGCGCGCTGGAGACCACAACCGTGGCCGGCAAGCTCCTGAAGGAAGAAAAGAAGAAAAAGCTGGTGAAACGCGGTCCGCGCGGGCGGCGCCAGACAATGGACCTCGACGATGTCACGCCAAAGGTGTGGCTGATGGCCATGGGAGACGGCGACCGCCTGATGCCCGTGCGTGCGCAGGTGCCTTCAGAGAAAGGCGTAGTGGGGCTTTACCTGAGCAAGCTTACGATGGACAGTACGGATGGGGCCGATTTCGGCACGCGCTGAAGATCGCCGCATGCGGGCCGTGATATCGCCGCATTCCTGCTAAACTATCCACCTGTTGCAGTCGTATCAATTTTGCAGCACTCTTGCAGGTGGGAATTTGGGAAGTGAGTGGCATGATCAAACGGACAGGTGCATTTCTGGGTGTGGTGCTGGCCTTGTCCGGCAGCGGGGCGGCTTTGGCCGCCGAGCGGATCGAAGCCACCTATGACTTCATCTGGAAGGGGCTTCTGGTTTCAACCGTGGAAGCCCGCGCAGACCTTGCGCCAGAGACTTATGACCTGGCGATTGATTTCCGTATGCGGGGGCTCGCCAAACTGTTCGCCAACGGCCGCAGCGAGCTTCGCTCAACCGGTATGCTGGTGGACGGCGATATCCTGCCGCGCGAATATGTGTCCGCCGGGCGCTGGGACGGTGAGGATTATACCCGCACGCTCAGGTTCGCCCCCGACGGCATGCTGAAGGAAATCGAGCAGGACTGGCCGGAAAAATGGCTGGAGAAATACCCGCGCGAGGAAGTGCCTGCGGACCTCAGGCGCGGACCTGACCCGGCGTCGCTTGCGATTGCGCTTCTGCGTGCCCGTATCACCGAGGCCCAGACGGCTGAACCTTTCGCCATTCAGGTGTTCGATGGCTCCAGCGTGTTTGAATGGCAGGTTAGTTGCGGACCAGAACCCGTTGAAATCGACGACAGCCGCCACACCGATTATGCCGGTGCGGCGCATGAATGCACCGTGGGCGGCGAACTGGTGGCGGGCAAGCGCATCCTGACAGAAAAAGAAAAGAAGAAGCTGGAAAAGGAACGCGAAAAGCGCCGCCGTAAAGCCGAAAAGAACGGCGAGGATGAGGACGTGCCACCAAAGTTCTGGGTGATGCCACAAGGCGAAGGCGGCTATCTTGTGCCCGTGCGGGCCGAAATGCAGACAGATATGGGCCGCGTGCTCATGTATCTGAAGGAGCTGGAAATCACAGACCTTCAGGATGTGCCGGTGATGGCGTCGCGCTAATTTCTCCCGCTTTAATCTTATCTTAATCCAGTGAATTGACATTTGCGGTTGGTGTGCAAGACTGCCCGCCAATTAATGGCATCAATCAATAAAAACTGGGAGGGACAGCCATGCGCGTGTCGTCAAGGAAAGCCGGTATGCTGGCACTGGGGCTGGGAGCAGCCTTCATTTCAACTGCAGCCACATGGGCCGCAGATATCAAGGTAATTCATGCGGGCGAGCTTCTGGCTGTGCCGGGCAAGGCACCAACCAAGAACCAGACCGTGGTGATTGAGGATGGCCGCATCAAGGAAGTGCGCGACGGCTTCGTAGCGGCTTCCGATTTTGGCGAAGACGCCACACTTGTGGACCTCAAGGACAGCTTCGTTATGCCGGGCCTGATGGACATGCATGTGCATATCCAGGGCGAATTGGGCCCTGACCAGTTCCGGGAAGGCCTGCAGATGTCTGCAGAAGACACAGCCATGCGCAGCGTGATGTATGCCGAGCGCACGCTTCAGGCGGGCTTCACCACAGTCCGCGACCTGGGGTCGGAGCCACAGAGCGTCTTCGCGCTTCGGAAAGCCACGGCGAACGGCTGGGTTGATGGCCCACGTATTGTTGCGGCAGGCAGCAGTGTTGCAGCAACCGGCGGCCACGGTGATGTGGACGGCCTGCGTCATGAACTGCTGGAGAAATTCACGTCCAAGACCATCTGTGACGGTGCTGACGACTGTCTGCGCGCTGTGCGCTACGCTGTGAAATTCGGCGCGGATGTTATCAAGATCACAGCCACGGGCGGTGTGCTTTCAGACACCAACACCGGTACCGGCCAGCAGATGACAGACGATGAACTCAAGACCATCATGGACACCGCCCACGGCCTTGGCCGCAAGGTGGCGGCCCATGCCCATGCGGCGGAAGGAATTAACGCGGCGCTTCGGGCTGGCGTGGACAGCATTGAGCATGGCTCTTACGCCGATGCTGAATCGATCCGCCTGTTCAAGAAAAGCGGCGCTTACCTTGTGCCCACGCTTCTGGCGGGCGACACGGTTGTGAATATGGCAAAAACCAGCAACTTCATGTCAACGGACATCAAGGCGAAAGCCATCCGCGTGGGCGGCGACATGATCGAAAACTTCAAGCGGTCCTACAAGGGTGGCGTGAAAATCGCCTTCGGTACCGACAGTGGTGTGTCCAAGCATGGCACCAACGCCCAGGAAGCGGTGCTGATGTTCGAAGCGGGCATGACCACAATGGACATCCTGAAGTCAGCCACCGTCAATGCGGCGGACCTCATTGATATGTCCGACAGCCTTGGCACCATTGAGGTTGGCAAGATTGCCGACATCATCGCCACCGACGGCAGCCCGCTTGAGGACATCAAGGAGCTTCTGGACGTCGACTTTGTGATGAAGGATGGCCGCACGGTAAAGCAGCAGTAACACCTGCTGACAAGCCGCAGCTTGACCATGTTCGGGACGATCCACGATAGCAGGGCCCTGATGGGCGGATTGGCGATGATGATCATCGGCGCCATTCTGTCCATCATGATGGCCTTCTATCTGTTGCCGGACATCTTTGGTGAAGGGGCGCTTGTATCCCGCTGGTGGTGGGAAATTGTCCTTAACCTCCAGATTTTGTGCCTGGCCTTCATGTGGTTCAGCCACCATAACCGCATTCTGTATGCCCAGGGCTGGTGGCGCCTCAGGGCCATTACCCATTTCGTGACCGGGGTGATCTCCGTTTCCTATCCTGTGGGTATCATGCTGATCGCCGCCTATAATGACTGGTTCCGCGAAGGCCCGACGCCGTCGCAGGTGTATCTCCTGGTGCTGGGGGGTATTGCGCTTTGGGCCGTGGGCAATTTCATTGTGCCGATTTTGGTTTGGCTGATGGTGCGCACTAGTCAAAAGCAAGGCGACGCGGCAGCCATGAAGTTCAGGCCCATCATATGGGTTCAGGCCTTCTGGCCCACCCTTGCCGCCCTCATGTTGGCTGCTCTTGTCTGGTGGCGTCAGGAAAGTGCCCTCAGCACGTTGGTGCCCATCCTTCTCTATCTGCAGGGGGCGCTGCCATATTTCCGCAAGGCGCGTCATGCGTCGCCCCGTGACAGCGACATATAAATATCGGCGATAAAGAATTTTCTTAACTTTTAGCGCTATCTTTGGGTTGAAACGAAGTTCAGCCAGGTACTGAAAAATGAGGTTTGTAGGCAACAGAGCGCTTCTTGGGGCGGCGGCGATGGTTATCGTCGGTATCGTGCTGTCTATGCTCGCCAGCGACTATATCGAAGGCCTTGGCGAGGCAGGGGGGCTGACGACATCCCGCTGGTGGTGGGAAATTGTCCTCAATTCCCAGATCCTGTGCGCTGCGTTCATCTGGTTTACCCATATCGATAAAGTCAAAGCGTCCAGCGGCTGGCGCTGTGCTGTCAGCCTGCTGCAGCTTCTGTTTGGGCTTCTGGCGGTATTGCTGCCGGTCTGGATCGCGCTTGCCGGTATTTTGTTCGGTTGGTTCAAAACCGGCCCGACGCTTGAGACAATGAATGTCACGATTTTTGTGTGTCTGTCCCTTTGGGCGTTGGCGTGGCTCATGTTGTGGGGTGTTGAAAGCTTTGGCAGGCGACGGCTTGTTCTGCCCTGGTTCTTGATGCTGGGGCGGTGGCATGTTGCCCTTCTTGGCATCAGCCCGCTTCTGTTGGCGATTCTGATCTCAGCCGTTGAGGTGATGCGCGGCGGCTACCAGCACTATATATACGCCCCGTTCCTGTTTTACCTGCAGGGGGCAGTTCCCTATCTTGCGGCTTCTTTCCGCACCCCGCGGGTGTCTGCGGAAGAAGTTTAGATGCTTCCCCTGAAAACTTAGGGAAATGGTAAGCCTTTTAACCAATCATGTGGTCATTGGCGCGCAAAGGAGCGTGCTGAAAAAGGGGAAGCCAAGGGGAAGAATGAAGCTGTTCGGGCGTGAAGTGTATGATCAACGAGCCATGGCAGGAGCCGTGGCGCTAATGCTCGTCGGCACCAACCTTTCCATTATGATGGCCTTCTATTTCGTGCCCGGCGGTGAAGCTTTCTCGCTCTTGCAGTCGCGCTGGTGGTGGGAACTGACGTTCAGCATGCAGATCCTGTGCTTTGCGCTTATGTGGGTGTGCCACCATGAACGCATGATTGAAGCCGAAGGTTGGAAACGGTTGCGGGCCATCAGCCGGTTTCTTGTAGGGCTGGCCGGGGTCTCCACCCCCAGCTGGGTGCTGGTAATCTGCGCCGCCAATGACTGGTTTCTGAACCCGCCAAGCCTGATGGACCTTGCTTATTATGCCGGTATCGTTTTTGCGGTCTGGGTTGTGACAGCCTATGTCATTCCTATCCTGATTGCCTTCCTGGCGCGTAAGCCGACCTTTATCTATCTGGGCCTCAAGGGCAGGGCGCGGGGCGGTGCGCTTTTGCTGGCGTCGCCTTTCCTTTTGCTGTTGCTGGTTGCCGCTATTGAAATCCCGCGTGGCAGCCACTTGCATATTGTGGTCTGGCCTTTCCTGACATACCTGCATGGTGCCATGCCGTATCTGATGAAGGCTTTCCGCGAAGCTCCGCGCACGGGTGGCCCATCTCTTATGGGATAATTTTTTTTCGATCCTAAGCTATTGATAAATATTCGCTAATCGAAATTTCCCGCTTTTCTAACCTAAGTTATTGAAAAAAAGTTGAGGGGTAGGGGCTCTGGATTGTCTCAAGGCTTGTACTCAATTCAATCCAATCGGGGGATGTATGAAAAAGACCGTAACGGCAGTATTGGCTGCGAGCCTGTTTTGTGGCGCAGCTTTCGGGGAAACAACAGTATCTCAGGGACCAAAGATTACAGAATTTGAAGCCGAAATCGGCAAGTGGGCAGCGCGGGCTGGCAAGTCCGGCTGTGTGCACCTTCAGTATAAACTAAATGATGAGGGCGATGTGTATGGCGTGAAGGTTCTGGGCGCCAAAGGCCACAAGACCTACGCACGCGAAGCCAAATATGGCGCGCGCGGCATGACGGTGGAAGCCGGCTCCGCGCCTGCAGGCACCTATGACCTGGTGGTTGATTTTATTGTCACGCGTCGCAGTGCATCCAATGTGGAGCAAGCCAGCGATGCGTTTGAGCGCAACCCGAAGGTTTGCCCCTACACTGCCAAAACCGACCATGAACCAATCGTTATTTCGGCTCAGCGCCAATACAAGGTGGTCCGCAAACAGTGCGACGCCACCGGCGTTGGGTCCAACATGAAGACTTGCTAGGCAGGTCATAAGCTCCGGTTTGCTTAGACCGGTCACGACGGCAAAACACAAGGGCCGCAGCGATTTCCCGAGCTGCGGCCTTTTCTTTCTATGAAAAAGCCCGGAAACTACCGGGCTTTTTCGCAACTGGTTTAGCTGCTAATTAGTTCGCGAAGCGGAAGTGCAGCACGTCGCCGTCCTGCACCACATATTCCTTGCCTTCAAGGCGCATCTTGCCCGCGTCCTTCGCGCCCTGTTCGCCGCCGCAGCCGACAAAGTCGTCGTACGCTGTGGTTTCAGCGCGGATGAAGCCCTTCTCAAAATCCGTGTGGATCACACCGGCGGCCTGAGGCGCCTTGGTGCCTTTGGTGATGGTCCAGGCGCGGCACTCCTTGGGGCCCACGGTGAAATAGGTGATCAGCTCCAGCAGGTCATAGCCAGCGCGGATCACGCGGGCGAGGCCGGTCTGGCCCAGGCCGAGTGTTTCAAGGAACTCTGCTTTGTCTTCTTCGCTGTCCAGTTGCGCGATTTCCGCTTCCACAGCGGCGGAGATAACAACACAGCCTGCATCATTCTTGGCGGCCATTTCTTCTACCGCGCGGGAGAAGTCATTGCCCTCGGATGCGCTGTCTTCGTCCACGTTGCAGATGTACAGGATCGGCTTCGAGGTCAAGAGCTGAAGTTCCTTGAAGGCGCGTTCTTCGTCCGGGCTGTTGCGCTCAACGAAGCGGGCTGGCTTGCCTTCCTTGAGCAAAGGGATCGTGCGTTCGATCATTGCCATGGTCAGCACTGCTTCCTTGTCGCCGCCGCGTACCTTGCGGCCCAGGCCGTGGATGCGGCCTTCAAGGCTGTCGAGGTCAGCCAGCATCAGTTCCATCTCGATGGTCTCAGCGTCTGATACCGGATCAACGCGGCCATCAACGTGGGTGATGTCGTCGTCTTCAAAGCAGCGCAGCACGTGGCAGATGGCATCGGTTTCACGGATGTTGGCCAGGAACTGGTTGCCCAGGCCCTCGCCTTTTGACGCGCCGCGCACCAGGCCTGCGATGTCCACGAAGGACAGCTGGGTCGGGATAATTTCCTTGGAGTTCGCAAGCGCCGCCAGCTTGTACTGGCGGTCATCCGGCACCGGCACCTGGCCCACATTTGGCTCGATGGTGCAGAAAGGGTAGTTTTCCGCCGCCGCGTTCGCCGTGTTGGTGAGCGCGTTAAAGAGCGTTGATTTGCCCACGTTCGGCAGGCCAACAATGCCACACTTGAAACCCATATCAGTCTTCCTTCTTGAGCGCCCTAAGGGCTTCGGCCATGGGGCCTTCGTTATTCTTCACTTTGGCGGGGTTTGCCGCGAGTGATTTGGTCACCGGGCTGCGCGCCGCCTTCTCATCTTCACCAGTTGCCTCACCTTCCGGCTTCCCTTTGCCGGTAGACGGCCGGGGCGGGTTGATGTGGCGCGAAACTTCCGTCATGAAGCGCGGGTTGTCGCCCTGGGCCAGCCAGCTCGCCTCACGTGCAACCGCGTCCAGCACTGTCTCAAGCTCAGCCTGTTCTGCCTTGGCAAAATCACCCAGCACATGGCCGTGTACGCGGGATTTGTCGCCCGGGTGGCCGATGCCGATGCGAACGCGGGTGAAATCTGGCCCGATATGCTGCGTGATGGACCGGATGCCGTTATGGCCCGCGGCCCCGCCACCCACTTTCACCTTCACCTTGCCGAACGCGAGATCAAGCTCGTCGTAGAAGACAACCACATCGGCGGGCGTCAGCTTGAAGAAGCGCATGGCTTCACCAACCGCCTGGCCCGAAAGGTTCATGAAGGTTTGCGGCTTGACCGCGATCACCTTCTCTGTCCCCAACCGGCCTTCGCTTGTCAGCGCCTGCCAGCGGCTTTTTTCAGGCAAAAAATTATGGCGGCGAACAATCTCGTCCACCGCCATAAATCCAACATTGTGCCGGTGGCCTTTGTATTTGTCGCCTGGATTTCCAAGACCGACAAATAAAAGCATGGGATATCCCTTCCGGCATAAAGGGGCGCGGCGTGCGCGCCCCAATGTGTTTTACTCTTCGCCGCCTTCTTCTGCAGCAGCTTCTTCGCCTTCGCCTTCTTCAGCAGCGTTGGAAGAGGACTTGAGGCCAGACGGAGCAACGATCGCACAGATCGTGAAGTCACGGTCGGTGATTGTTGGCTCACAGCCTTTAGGAAGCTTCACGTCGGAAATCTTCACAGCGTCGTTGATGTCCAGATCAGCAACCGAAACTTCGATGTGCTCTGGGATCGCGTTCGCTGGAACGTTCACTTCGATCTCGTGACGGGTGTAGTTGATCACGCCGCCGCGCTTCAGGCCAACGGATACTTCTTCGCCAACAACATGGATCGGAATTTCCATCGTCACGACAGCACCTTTGCCCAGACGCAGGAAGTCGATGTGCATCGGCATGTCGGTTACTGGGTGCAGTTGCAGGTCACGTGGCAGAACGGTGGTCTTCTTCTTGCCAACCTGTACGTCGAACGTGTGGGACATGAAGCCGCCACGGTTCAGAAGACGGATTACTTCGTTCTGAGGGATCTGAATTGCTTCAGGTTCTTTGTTGTCGCCGTAGATTACAGCTGGTACTTGACCAGCACGACGCGTTGCACGGGAGGCTCCCTTACCTACACGCTCACGCGGCTCAGCAACGATGGTGACGATGTCAGCCATGGTATTTCTCCAAACTCTAAAACGGTGCGGGGACCATCCCCACGCCGACCGCCACTTCCTCCAGGGATGCAAGGGCGGAGTTGCTCATACGGGCGATCCCATATGAGTCGGGCGCGATGTACCGCGATTCCGGGTAAAATGCAAGCTGGAAACGGCCTTTGCACGAGCTTCGGGCCGATTCTCTGATGTTTTTTGTGCCGTGTTGTCAGGCGGCGGCCATAGCATCCTTTGCCAGCTTCTCCCTCAGCGCCTTCAACCCGGGTTTGCCGTCCAACTCATCCAATAGCTCCTTGATGGCCGTGGGCCTGCCGCCCGGCTTGCTGGTGACAAGGGCAAAATCAAGGAAGCTGCCGCTGGCCTTTACAGTGCGATAGTGCAGTTCCGGGTGCTCAAGCGCAAGCACGGCTTCGCAGGCATCAACGAACATGGGATTGTCCTCTGCCACATTCAAAAGCCGGTAAAAGCGCAGCTTGTTGAAGAAGCGCTTGTACTGGCGCGGGTTGGCGCGGATCACCTCGCGCACTTCCTTGAAGGCCACGACATATTCGTTCTCGTTCGCGTTCTTGCGCGCTTCAATCCGGTCTTTCAGTTCGGCCATTTTCCGCGCTTCTGCCTTAGCCTGTTCTATATTCACGCCCTGTGCTTCCAGCCGCTCCAGAATGCTGTCCGTCGTGGCGTCAAAGATAGCGCCGCTTAGGCCCGGCATAAGCGGGCGGACATATTTCTGCAGCAGGTCCACGGTGGTTTGTGCAGTCCCCGCACTGTCAGTCTTTTCACGAGCCTGCGCTTTTTCAAGGGCCTTGATTTCCTCAAGATGGCCGCGTCTGCGACCAGCCGTGAGCGCATTGAGGAAATCTTCGGTGGCGTTGTCGTCTGGCTCTGGCAGGGCCACTACAAACTGCACGATTTTCTCAAGGAAGCGGCGGCCAAACGGGCGCTGCTCAAACAGCAGGTCATTGGCTTCGATCTTCTCAACCAGATCCTTATAGGCGACATCAAGGGCGCTTGCGACCATCTCCCGGTGCATGCCCAGGATGAACAGGCATTCGCGTCCTTCGCTGCCAAAGAAGGTGTTCAGGACTTCCACCACATCGGCGCATTCCTTGGGTGAGCAACGATCCAGGTCATCAATGAACAGCGCCAGGCTGCAGCCGCGCTCCTCAAGGGCCTCAAGGATGCGCCGGAAGTCGTCTTCTATTTCGGCGTCGTCACCCGCCAGCTTGGTATAGTCAGGCGCGCGCAGATAATCATCCAGCTTCAGGCTGGGTTTGCGTTTCCAGGCAAACAGGAACACGTTTGTCAGCACCACCCCAAGGCTTGAGGCTCCCTTTTGCTGGGCAAAGAAGCTCACCCAGCTTTCCGGCAACACACTGGCCTCCGGCGAAATCCACAAGGCCCCCAAAAGGAGGATGCTGAGAAACAGGATCGGCAAAAGCACGAGTGAGCTGGTAAACAGCGCCTTGGTCGCGGTCTCCAAAAGGCCCATGCGGTCAAGCCGCTTCATTTGCAGGCGCAGCAGGAAAGCGGGGCCGAACCGGGCGGTCATGGTGGTCAGGATTTCATCGACAATCCGCGCCTTGAGCTGCGATCCCTTGCCGTGGCGCCAGGCATTGATGAAAACGGTGGCGAAGCGCCGTTCGTCCGTATCAGCCGGGATGTCGGCCTTTAGGGCAAAAAAGCTCCGCAGCCAAATCCACACCAGGCGGAAGGGAACGCCTGCGCCCTCAAGCCAGCTTTTGCGCGGCTGGATGGTGTCTGTTGTGGGGCGGTTTGGGTCCAGCTCGTTCCTCAGCATTTTCATCAGCGAAGACTTGCCTTTGCCCCAGGCACCGTCGATGGCGATCGTGAGCGGCAGGGCCGTGTCGCGGTCCTTCACAAACGAGGCGATGCCCATGGCATAGGGGTGATAGCCCAAGAGGTCTTCGTCCGTCGCATGATCCGCAAGGAAATGCGTGCGGGTGTCGTCGATTTTTTTCGGCTCCGGTGGTGTGTCGAAGGTTTGGTCTGTTCCGCCCTCAGGCATTTGGATGCTCAAAGCGGCAAAGTCGAACGGATATAAGGGGGCAGCTCTCAGTTCAGCTACATAGTCGTCTATCCTAGCCATGCTACTGGCAGTGACAATCAACGTCAGCTCGAACCGGCCGGAAAAACGGGCTAGTGTCTGTGCGGCGCGGCGCAAGTGTTGGCCAAGGGGCCATGCCCCAGGCTGAGTATAATCGGTGCAGTCCAGAATACGAAACGGCTGTTCGCTTGGCGCTGAGGCAAGCTGTTGCACGACGAAACCCAGTTCTTCACCATAGAATTTTGAAGCCGTAGCAGATTTGATCAGTAGGATATTGCCCGCGCCAACATAGCCGTAAGGGGCTTCAAACTTGCTGGTAGCGGCGAGGACTTCGGGCATCAACCGACCGTCAGCGAACATCTCATGCCGTTCGAATTCAACGGGTATCTTTGTCTTCCCATAGGGCAGGATGATCAGGTCATAGTCGTCGGCCTTAAAGTCCAGCTCCTGAGAGACTGAAATTTGCAGGGTTTTGCTGTCGCTATCCAGCGCGGGTTCAGGCGATGCATCCGGCGCAGCCTCTTCGAGAGGTTGCTCAGTCTGTGCCGTTTTCTTCCGGGCCATGTCGGCTTCAGCTTTCAGTTCTCGCCTGAAATTGTCTTCCATCGCCATGGCTTCCCCCTCCAATCTTGCGCTAGCGGTCAAGTGTAGCTTTTATCCGCATGGTTGTGGAGTCATTGTCATGTGCCTGTTTGACGATCGTTTGACATTGGTTGTGTGAGTGTCTGGCCCACAGAAAAAAAGAACCCGTGTTGGGGCAGTGAGAGAACGATGATTAGCAAAGCCAGCCCGCAAGGGACCTTGACCATCAACAAAGAGCCACTTTTCGACCTGGCCACCATCATGGTCACGCTGGTGGCGGTCAAACAGGCGCTTATCCCGGTCAGTATGCTCTATGCCGGGCCTGTATCCACGCTTGTGGCCATGGGGGTGGCCACGATCCTTCTCAGACGGCGCGGCATGGGCTGGCGAGAGCTGGGCTTCAGGAGGCCCGAAAGCTGGCTTCGCACTGTTGGCCTGACGCTGCTGGTGGTGGTTGGCATTCTGCTGACCAGCGGCGTCGGCGGCTTTCTGGCAGACATGGTGTTCGAAGATGTCGGCACCAGCGGGCGGTTCGATCATATTGAAGGTGACCCATGGGCCTACATGGGTGTCATGGCTCTTGTCTGGACCCACGCGGCGATTTTTGAGGAAGCGCTTTTCCGCGCCTTCGTCATCAATCGCGCTCTCGCGAGCCTTGGCGGAGGACGCATGGCGCAAACGATCGCGCTTGTGTTCTCCGCCGCTTTTTTTGGATATAGGCACTATTATTATCAGGGCATGAACGGGGCGATGACCACCGGGCTGATCGGCCTTGTGCTTGGGCTTTTGTACCTGTGGTTCGGGCGCCGGAACATCCTGCCGCTTGTACTGGGGCACGGCATTATCAACAGCATCGGCATGACCGCCCGCTTTCTGGGGTTGAAGGACGACTAGGATACCCCGAGCGAGCGGGTCACCTCATCTGTCGTCACTCGCCGGCTTGACCGGCGAGTCAATCGTGCGGTGGGTGGATTCGCCGATCCAGTCGGCGAATGACGAGAAGCAGACACAAAGAAAAAGCCCCCGCCGGATCAGGCAGGGGCTTTTGGAATTTCTATGCTTGAACCGTTTATTCGAACAGGCTCGAAACGCTGGTTTCGTGTGCGATGCGGTTCATGGCTTCGGCCAGAAGCGGTGCCACGGTTACAACCCGGATTTTCGGGTTGACGTTGCAGGCGCTTGTTGGGCGGATGCTGTCTGTGATCACCAGCTCATCCATCACGCTGTTCTCAATCCGCTCATAGGCCGGGCCGGAAAGAACGCCGTGCGCAACGTATGCGGAAACGCTGGACGCGCCATGCTCAGCAAGCGCCTTGGCGGCGTTACAAAGCGTGCCTGCGCTGTCGACGATATCGTCCACCAGCACACAGTGATAATCTTTCACGTCACCCACGATGTGCATCACTTCGGAAACACCGGCGCGTTCGCGGCGTTTATCGATGATGGCGATCGGCGCATCAAGGCGCTTCGCGTATGCGCGCGCCCGAACCACGCCGCCCACGTCAGGCGATACGATCATGGTTTTCTTGCCGGCGTATTTTTCCTTCAGGTCACGCACCAGAACGGGCATGGCGTAAAGATTGTCGGTCGGGATATCGAAGAAGCCCTGGATCTGGCCTGCGTGCAGGTCCATCGTCAGCACGCGGTCGGCACCGGCGGTGGTGATCAGGTTGGCAACCAGCTTCGCGGAAATCGGCGTCCGTGGGCCTGGTTTCCGGTCTTGGCGGGCATAGCCGAAATATGGGATCACAGCCGTGATGCGGCGGGCGGATGCGCGCTTTAGCGCATCGATGCACACCAGAAGTTCCATCATATGGTCGTTGGCCGGGAAGTTTGTCGGCTGCACGAGGAAGACATCCTCACCGCGCACATTCTCATGAATTTCAACGAAAACTTCCTGATCGGAAAAGCGTTTAACAGCGGCTTTTGCAAGCGGCATGTTCAAGTAGGCGGCAATGGCTTCCGCCAGTTCCGGGTTCGAGTTCCCGGTAAGGATCTTCATGCCCATTAAGGCCTCCGTGCGATGAAGATGTTGCGTTTTGCTGGTCTGTACCAGCCGAGGGGGCATGTGTAAAGTCGCCAGCCGGGCGGGTGGGCATTTTATCCGGTCAGTGCGTCAAATCGGGACGCATGGGTTCATATATTCCAAAAGTGAACCTCAAGGCTTGAGCATGATTGCCGATAGCTGACGGCCATAATCGGGCTCGTTCCTGTGAGTCGTCCGCCGGTAGGAGAAATGATCCTCGCTTGTGTAGGTATCGAGCCCCGCCATCCAGACCGATTCGATCCCAGCACTTTTCAATCGCATCGTGACAAAACCCGGCAGGTCGAACTGGAAATGCTTTGAGTCCTTTCCAGAAGTGAAGAAGTTTGCCCAGCTTGGATCAGCTTCTTCGAACCTGTTTTTGAAACCGCTATCAACTTCATAGCTTTTCTGGTGAATAGTTGGCCCCACTGCAGCCTTAATCCTGTTTCGTTTCGCCCCGTGTGCCTCCATCAGCCGCACGGTGCTGTCCACAATGCCGCTTGCGGCACCTTTCCAGCCCGCGTGCGCCGCGCCGATAACGCCTGCCTCAGCGTCTTCGAACAGCACTGGGGTGCAGTCCGCTGTCAGGATGCCTAATATAAGGCCGGGTGTTTTTGTCACTATAGCGTCGGCTTTTGGACGATCTGCTTGCCAATCGTCGGTGGCGAGCATCGCTGTATTGCCATGCACCTGATAGCAGCTCAGCACCGGCGTGTCCGCGCTGCCGGACAGCTGCTTTGCCGCGATGCGCCGGTTCTCAAGCACGCTGGCCGGATTGTCGCGGGAGCCAGGGCCGCAGTTTAGGCCCTTGTAGAGGCCGGTCGAGACACCACCCGCACGGCTGAAAAATGCGTGTGGGCTTTCGAGACTTGGGCTTTTCAAATGGTCGGTCATGGGCCTGACTTTACTTTTTGTCGCACGTTCACACTATAGAAAAGTTGGAGAAAAGCGATAGGGGGAGAGGGTGCATGTTCAGCTAAAACCCTTGAATCCGGACGCTGCGATCAAAGCACTCAGGGCCGTTTTGTCAGCCGCTGCACCACCCCATTCTTCCTGATTTCCTTTTCTTTCAAATAGGGGTAAGCTGGCCGGTGGGAGAAGTGTTAAGTGGTTGAGCTGAAAGACCTTATAGAAAACGATCGGCTGGTCGCATTCCGTCAGGCATGGGAAGAAGCGCGCACAGCCGGCAATGTCCCTGTCCGGCGCGATATCACGTTGCGCGCCTTCTCCAAATTCATCCCTGACATGCTGGTACTGGAGAAGAACGGTCCACGGGAATATCGCTATTGTCAGGCTGGCGAAGGCGTGAAGGACCGGCTGGAAATGCATGATACCGGCGCCAATTTCTTCGACTTCCTGCATTCTGATATTCTGGATATCAGTGAAGACTGGTGGGGCGGCCTTCTGGCTGCACCCTGCGGTGGTCTTGTCAGCTATTCCATTGAGTATCCTGCCGGGGTGCTCCGTCACGCGGCCACGCTATTGCTGCCAGTTGCCCGCGAGGATGGCAACAATAGCATGCTACTGGGGCTGACCGAGGTTTTGCGCGAACGCTATCTGTCGCCGGGGAAGGGCAGAACTGTGGTCGGTGAATTTTGGGCAGAAGCCTGCCACCTGGATGTGGGCTATGGTTTGCCGGACAGAGGACAAGCGGATTATAGCCACAAGCCTGACGCGGATTTCCTTGACCGTATGCGTTGATTGATATGTCTGATGGCTCAGGCCGCTATATGCTGTCGGGTTAGAAGCCGGGCGGTTTTGGCAGCGCGCTGCTTTGAACGGCGAGCACCTTGAAAAGAGTTCCCATTTCATCGGGCGCCGTCAGGCGTTTCAGCTCGGACAGGATGCGTTCCTGGCCCTTTGATGACGCCGTTTCCGCCAGTGCTTGCGCGCGCACGCCAAGCCCGATGGTCATCAGGAAGGCGCCTTGTTCTGCGGCGGGGGTGGCTTTGGCGCCCGCGCTTTCCGATGCTTCGGCGATGCGGTCGAACGCCACATGGGCTGTCAGGTCCGCCTTGCCGGGCTCTGCGAACGGGTCTGTGAACGCGTGCGCTTTCAGGGCCTGGAAGGTATCGCCGGGGGCGGATATGGCGTAGCCGTAATCTATAAAGAGCGCCGCACCGCCATGGGCCGCCAGGTGGCTGGCCACATTGGCGCTTGAGGAAATCGCGCCGGGGCACACTTCCAGCAGGCTGCCGTCTGGTGCGCTCAGAAGATGCGCGGGCGCAAGCGCGAACTGGGCGCCAGGCTGCGTGAGCACAAAGCCCAAGCGGTCGCCCACCAGCCCCACAGACCGTTCGAACCATTTGCCACCCTGTTTTTCATACTGGTGGATGGGCAGCGCGTCGAAAAATTCGTTGGCGACCACAAGGGTGGGACCTTCCGGGATACTTGAAAAGTCATCATGCCAGGTCGCACCCGGCACCTTTTCCGCCTGCAGGGCGCGCAGCTGTTCGCTGGCTTCAATGAAATGCACTTGTGCGGCATCCTTGAAGCCTGGCACCTTCGCGGCTGCGCGCAGCATATCCGCCATCAGTGTGCCGCGCCCGGGGCCCAGTTCCACCAGGTTCACGCGGGCAGGGCGCCCCATGACGATCCAGCGGTCCGCCAGCCAAAGCCCGATGGTCTCGCCGAACATCTGGCTGACTTCGGGCGCTGTGATGAAATCCCCATCGCTGCCGAAAACGCGCTCGCGCTGGTAATAGCCGTGCTTCGGGTGCATCAGGCACTCGGCCATATAGTCCGCAAGGCTGATCGGCCCTGTGGCTTCGATCCGGCGCGCCAGGATGTTCTTCAGCGGTGTCACTTTTTCATCTTTGCTTGTTGTGCCGCCCTGTAGCGTAATCCTTTGCTGATCAGCCAGGCGGCGAACAGGAACATGGGGACGCTGAGGAGCTGCCCACGGGTAAGCCCCATGATGTGCTCAACGCCCACATCGGGTTCGCGCACGAATTCAACAAGCACGCGGGTCAGGCCGTAGCCCAGATAGAATGTGCCCGCGATTACGCCGGGCATTTCCTTGGCCAGCCGCGTCTTGTGATAAAGGAACATCAGGATCAGGAACAGGATCACGCCTTCGCCCATGGCTTCATAAAGCTGGCTGGGGTGGCGTGGCAGCGGTCCGCCGGTTGGGAAAACCATGGCCCATGGCACGTCCGTGGTGCGGCCCCACAGTTCGCCATTGATGAAGTTGGCAATGCGGCCCGCGAACAGTCCCACAGGGCTCACGACTGCAACAATGTCGGCGACGCGCATCAACTCCAGCCTGTGTTTACGGCTGAAGAAGATAACCGCCAGGATCACACCGATGGCCCCGCCATGGAACGACATGCCGCCGTCCCAAAGCCGGAAAATATTGAGCGGATTGTCGATATAGAAGCTGAAATTATAGAACAGCACATAGCCCAGCCGTCCGCCTGCGATCACGCCAACGATCGCCCAGGTGATGAAATCGTCGATATGCTTGACCCCCATCGCCGCACCGGGCTTTGACGCCAGCCGACGGATATACCACCAGCCGAACATGATGCCCGCGATATAGGCCAGGCTGTACCAGCGGATGCCCAGCGCGAATCCGGCCACGTCTATGGGGCCGAGCGCGAACTCGCTTATTTCCGGGTAGGTGAGAACCGCGAGGTTGGCAATGAGTGACATAATTCCATCCCTTGAAAGCTTTGCGCCATCATCCCCGCGCAGGCGCGTGTGTCAAGTGACGAAGCGGTGACGATCCGCCTGCGGCAACTCGCCCATTGCATTTTGCCTGCGTATCGCCCATATGAAGGTCAGCAAGCGTTAAGGAACGGTAAGATGCAGACCAGCAACAAATTCTTCGATGATCTCTCCAAACTGGCAACCGGTGCGGTGGGTGCAGCCCACAGCGTGAAGGGCGAGATGGAAGAGCATTTCCGTGCCTGGCTGGACCGTCAGCTCGCAGGTCTTGACCTGGTAACCCGCGAAGAGTTCGACGTGGTGCGCGAAATGGCTGAAAAAGCACGTATGGAAAATGAAGACCTGCGCGCAGAGATCGATCTTCTCAAGAAGAAGATTGAACAAAAATAAGCCATTTGCGCAATAAAGTTGCGCGCTATAATTTCCTTCAACAGTGGAATCTAAGGGCCTGTTCTTGGGGCAGAAATCGCCAAATTAGAACGGTCCTTCAACGACTTTTCCACAAGAAATTTCCCTTCCGAAACAATTCATGCTTGCCAGCGACTCCCTGCTTTGGCACGCTATATCTAGTGTTACTTTAGATCAAGGGAGCCAGATTTCGTGTTTCTGGTGAATCGAAGATAGCGCTAACCGGCGAAACCGAGTCTGCCGGTTAAGCTTACCCAGCCCGGCGGCACTCACTTTCCAGGGGGAAACGAGATGACGACACTGAGTACCGGGCATTCTGAAGTTATCAGCCAGAATCCAGTTGATCTCGCCGAGGAGCTCGCAGGTGCCAATGACTGGCCTGTTGAGCGGCACGGTGAAGATGAGCTGACCATGTTCATCTCGGGCCAATATACCGACCTTCAGTTCCGGGTATTCTGGCGCGACGATTTCAAGACATTGCAGTTCGCCTGCCTCTTTGACCTGAAGGTGCCGGAAGGCCGACGGGCCGATATTTATCGTGTTCTGGGCATGATCAACGAACGCATGTGGATCGGCCATTTTGAATATTGGTCGGAAGAGGATGCGCTTCTGTTCCGTCATGCCAGCCTGGTGGGTGACCCGCTTGTGGGGGCCATCGGCGAAGAACATATGGTGACAATGGTGGAAACCGCGCTTGGGGAGTGCGAGCGTTTCTATCCTGTATTCCAGTTTGTCATGTGGGGAGGGCAGTCTCCTGAAGAAGCGATCGAGAGCGCCATGCTGGAGTGTGCAGGCACGGCATAGAAAATAACCGGATCGGTTCTTGGCCCCTATGGGCCCTGCCTGAAAATACGGGCGGTGCGATGCGCCGCCCCTTTTTTTGTCGTGAAACAGTTGGGCATTTGCTGCCATACTTTATCAGGCGAATTGCTTACTCTTGAAAGGACCCTGCCATGAAAGCAGCCGTCTATGAGGCCTTCTCTGTCCGCCCGCAGGTAACGACTGTGCCGGACCCGACGCCTGAGGTGCACGGCGTGGTGGTGCGCGTGGAAGCCACCGGCATCTGCAGGAGCGACTGGCACGGCTGGAAAGGCCACGACAAGGACATAGAGCTGCCACACGTGCCGGGGCATGAGCTTTCGGGCACCATTGTGGCCGTGGGCAGGGATGTCACGCGCTGGCGGGTGGGCGACCGGGTCACGGTTCCTTTTGTGGGCGGCTGCGGCGCATGCCCTCAGTGCCAGGGTGGCAACCAGCAGGTCTGCGACAGCCAGTTCCAGCCCGGCTTCACCCACTGGGGCTCTTTCGCCGAATATGTCGCCCTGCATCATGCGGACCTCAATCTGGTGGCTTTGCCTGAAAGCATGGATTTTGTTACCGCCGCCAGCCTGGGATGCCGGTTCGTGACCTCCTTCCGCGCGGTAGTGGATCAAGGCCGTGTTGCGCCCGGCGAATGGGTGGCGGTGCATGGTTGTGGCGGTGTGGGGCTTTCAGCGATCATGATCGCGCACGCCATGGGCGCAAATGTGGTGGCGGTGGATATCACTGAGGATAAGCTCGAGTTCGCCAAATCGCTGGGCGCGGTGGCGAGTGTGAATGCGGCTTCCTGTGCTGATGTACCCGCGGCGGTGGTGGAAGTCACTGGCGGAGGGGCGCATGCTTCCATCGACGCCCTTGGCCATCCTGCGACCTGCTTCAATTCCGTCGCCAGCCTGCGCAAGCGCGGGCGGCATGTGCAGGTGGGCCTGATGGTGGCAGACCACGCACACGCGGCGGTTCCCATGGATAAGGTGATCGCGAACGAGCTTGAGATTCTGGGTAGTCACGGCATGCAGGCGCACCGCTATGGTGCCATGCTGGCGATGATCGAAAGCGGGGCCCTTGCGCCCGAGAGATTGATCGGCAAAACCGTGTCCCTGGGAAGGGATCGATATCCTGACCGCCATGGACACGTTCGAGACATCCGGGGTTGCCGTTATCAATAGATTTTAGCCGCTTGCGGTGCTGGATTTAGTGGCGAAACTGCCGCATTATCACCCCCATGTTTCAGCCCCCGTTTCAGCGCGGGCTTTTTCGGCAGATGGAGCAAACATGTTGCAGTATTTCAGTGAAACCGCCCCTCTTTTGCTTGTCGGCTGCGGCCATATGGGGCGCGCCATGGCGCAGGGCTGGCTTCGGGCCGGCGTGCCCGCGGATCACCTTTATGTTGTTGACCCGCAGGCAGATCCGGTGAGCTTGCCGGGCAGCCGTGCGGACCATTTTGTCGCCAGTGCGGGCATGCTGCCACGCGGCATGAAGGCCCGTGCCATCGTGATGGCCGTGAAGCCACAGGTGATGAACGATGCGCTGCCCCTGATGGCACCGTTCATCGGCGATGGCACCGTTGTGCTGTCCGTCGCGGCCGGGGTAACGCTTGAGCAGATGGCGCGCGGTACGGGCGGTGAGGGCACCTGTGTGCGGGTGATGCCCAACACGCCCGCTGCCATTGGCGAAGGCATCAGCGGCGTTACGGCCGCTCCCGGTATCAGCGAGGTGGACCGGGCGCTGGCGCTTGAACTGATGGATGCAACGGGCGAGGCCGTGTGGATCGAGCATGAAGACCAGATGGACGCCGTGACGGCGGTTTCCGGGAGCGGGCCTGCCTATGTTTTCTATATGGTGGAATGCCTTGCGGCGGCCGGTGTACGCCAGGGGCTGCCAGAAGCCACAGCCATGGCGCTGGCGCGCCAGACCATCATTGGGGCAGGGCACCTCCTGGACGCGGAAACGGACCTGGAGGCAGCGGAGCTAAGGCGACGGGTAACAAGCCCGGGCGGCACCACGGCAGCGGCGCTCGATGTGCTGATGCGCGATGATGGGCTTGGTCAGCTAATGGAACGGGCTGTGGCGGCCGCGCGCAAGCGCGGACAGGAGCTGGCCGGATAGCGCCGAATTGCCCCCCCCCCCATTCTCAAGGGTATGTGCGCCAGTAGCTGTCAGGCAGGCCCCTGATAGTGTCGCTCAGAAGCGGGTTGTCGATATGAATGACCTGCCGCGGGTGGGCCTTCAGTTCCGCCATTGTGGCCTTTAGCGCCGGGGTGTTATTCAGGAAAGCATCCAGCTGGCCGGATTCGAAAGCCTTGATCAGGCCCCGTTCCACGATACGAGCCTTGTGGATGTTTGATTTAGCCAGATAGAAGAAATAGTCATAGCGGTAAACCAGCATCACATGCTGGTCGATCACCATCTGCACGCCGTATTTGCCCTGGCCCTCACTTGTGATTTCTGCCCTAATTTCATTGATGCCGCGCGGGAAGGCGTCGAACCGCTTTCGCGCCAGCATGGGCCAGAGGTTGCCGTCTGATCCCTTGGTAACCGTCAGCCCGACAGATTGCATGATAGTGGTATCCGGCCAGTCCATGCCGGAGCCAAGCCGGAATCGGGAGAGTTTCTCAATCGTGTCGACACCTTTGAGCATGTCCCGGTCCGCTTCATGGACCACAAGCAGCCGGTGCCCGAGCATGCCGCGGGTGATGGGGAAGCGCACCATGGCGAAGTCCCGCTCGCGCTCAGGCGCGTAACCGCTGTAGTGCACTTCATATGTTGCTTTGTTGTCCGCCAGGGCCCGAAGCGCCCGGTCCTGAGCCAGGATCACGCGGCGCACCACCTCATAGGTATGCCCACCCCCTTCGGCCTCAAGGGCAAGGGCGAACAGGTCGATGATATATTGATCGTCGTCGGAAGGCATGGCGAGGCGGAAGTGTTCAGCGCGCGCAGGCAGCGCGGCCATCATCATGAGAGCGCCGCAAAGAAACCATCTGATAGGGTTCAAGACCAGCATCTGCACCTTCCACCCCCAATAGGCACCATACTATAGCACCAAAAGTTACCTAACCTTCAACAGCTGTTCGGCGGCGGGTGGGCGAAAAAAGAGGCCCCGGTTAGTCACCGGAGCCTGGGGATCAGTTTGTCAACATAGGGAGGTTAGTGCTGTCTCAAACTCACGAGACAAAAAGTAAAGGGCCGGTCCCGGGGGGGAAGTGGGGGGAGGGGGGAGGAACCCCGGGACCGACCTTTGTGACGGAAAACCGTCAAACTCAGAAACTTGGTGCCGCGAGCCAGATACTCGGTACGTTGCTCAGCGGCGATGGGAGGTATATATGTTTGGTAAGCGAAGAAGAAAACCCATTTTTGGGTCGTAGCAGCTATGCGCAAAACGCATAGCTAGAAAAAATTAGGGTGTCGGTTAACGAATGGCTTCGATGCTGGAATAATTAGTGCAGCATTGCTGACCAAAAAACTGTTTACTGACAGGTATTTAGCGGGGAGGATTTTCATGAAACTTAAGCATACACTTGCGCTTGCGCTGTTAACCTTTGGCGCCAGCGTGCCGGCAATTTCTTTTGAAAAAACTGCAAATCTTAAGGAATTTAATGATTTTGACGTGCGTCTGATGGAAGCAAAAGACGCCCGGGATTATCAGAATCCCGTCTTTGATGACGCGCTTGAGGCTGGCAAGTGGGAGGCACTTGTATATCTGGGGCAAATCGGGGGCGAAGCCTGCGCGAAAATTGAACCCTACCTGAGCCATGGGAACAAGAAAGCGGTTGCCGCCGCGCGCCAAGGGGCTGCTCTTTGCCATGAAGATGCGCCTGTGGATGCCCTTACGGTGTATACCCAGCGCCTGTGGTATTCGGTCGGAGTTGATTACCTGCCCGTAGCCATGGGCTTTTCCGGCAGTCCAACCCTGCGCCCGATTCTGGTAGAGGCTGTCAACGCTGTGCCGGCAAGCTCACCCAAAGTGGAGCATTTGAACGAGGATCGAACGCTGCCATTTTACGGCTTGATGCAGTCTATTGTGTATGACCGCTTGTCCGCGTCTTCCCTCCCGCGGTTGTCCTTTGAAAACCTGCTGGCGCATACGGAGATCGAGAACACGGGCTTTGCGGCGGCTTATTTGTTGAGCCGATTCACTGATCTGTCAGATGTGCTGACTGCCGAACAGGTTATTGCAGCTCTTGATGCCGCGCCCACGCCTGAAATCAAGACAGCGCTTGTGCGCGCCCTCCGGCAATATGGTAACCCGGCAAGCGATAGGTTGTTGGCGCTGGCCGCTGGTGATGACAAGGCCGTGGCGATGGAAGCCATGCGTAGCCTTGGCTTCATGTCTGATGCGGCGAGCCATCAGTATTTGAATGAGGTTGCGAAAACAGGAACTACCGTCCAGCGCCATCTGGCGCTGTCGGCCCTTGCGGGGCGCGACGGCATGGACACAAATATTACACAGCTAATTGCTGCAAGCGTTCGGGACGAAAATTCCTGGATCGCTGTGACCGCGCTTCGGGGCCTCAATCAGCGCTCGCCTGAAGAAGCGCTGAAGGTGGCCGAAACATGGTTCGCGGGCGACGACTATTACAAGGCTTTCTCCGCCATGGGGCTGTTGGCGCAGTCAGACGCGGGCAAGGCGATTCTCGAGGACTATGCTGCAGCAAACTCGGATACCATTCGCGGGCGGGAAGCCGCCATCGCGCTTGACCCATCGATCGAAGGCATTGAGAAACCGCGCAAAACCCCAAGCTGGAGCAGCGTACTATCGTACCAGAGCCGCGAGCTGAAGCTGGAGACCACGCGCGGCACCGTGTGCATCGCGCCGTCGCCGCTGGCGCCTTATGCCGCAGCTAACTTCATGCTGCTTGCGGACGTGGGCAAGATGAACGGCATGCTGTGGCACCGGGTGATCCCGAACTTTGTGGCGCAAGCGGGCCAGAGCGAAGACCCTGAGCTTGCCAGCTGGGGCACCATCCGTGAAGAGTGGGGCGGCCAGCATGTGAAGGGCAGCGTGGGTGTGGCCACAGCCGGGCGCGACACGGGCGGCACCCAGTTCTTCATCAACACAGCCTATAACCTGCATCTTGATGGCCGCTATACGGTGATGGGGAATGTCATCAGTGGCATGGACGCCGCCATGCAGCTTCAGGAAGGTGATGTGATCACGCGCGCGGAGACCGTGCGCGCGGGCCAGTGTAAATAGCAAACTGTGTCGTCACCCTGAACTTGGTTCAGGGTCCATGACCACCAAAGGCGGTGACGTGTCAGGCATCATATGGATGCTGAAACAAGTTCAGCATGACGGCTGGGGTGACGGATGAGTATGACGGCTGCGCGTGGAAGCTACAGAATATTGCTTTCAGACCGGATCTGGCGAACCATGAAATCGCGGAACAGGGCCACCTTCAGGCTGCCCCGAAGCTCCGGCGCGTAGCAGTAATAGCTGTTGAATGGGTTGCCTTCGACCTTTGGCAGCACGCGCACCAGCTTCTGCCGGTTGTGCATCAGATAATCAGGCAGCACCGCGATGCCCATGCCAGCCTCCACGGCATGAAGAACGCCGTACAGGTTGTTGATCTGCAGGCGCGGGGTGCGCTCCTTCTTCGGGTTGCCCACGGTCAGTAGCCAATTGAGGCCGCGGATGGTGGGCACGTTTGAAATGCCGAAGGTGATCAGGTCGTGGTGGTCCAGGTCACTTGGTGTCACCGGCGTGCCCTTGGCGTCCAGATATTCGGGGCTTGCATAAATGTGGGCGTGGAAGGTGGCGAGCGGCCGCTGGATCAGGTCCGCCTGCTCGGGCTCGTGCAGGCGGATCGCCACATCCGCTTCACCGGCTGAGAGGTCAAGGTCCGCGTCATCCAGGATCAGCTTGATGTCGATATCCGGATATTCGGTCATGAACTGTTCAAGGTGCGGCGTTAGCCACACGGCACCGAAGGTTACCATGGTGGTCACGCGCAAAAGGCCAGACGGGCTTTCGCGGCTTTCCATCAGGCTGCGCTGGGTTTCCTCAAGCCTGAGCACCATCTCCCGCGCGGTGTTATAAAGTTCCTGTCCTTCCTGGGTCAGGACGAGGCCGCGGGCGTGGCGGGTGAACAGCGAGACATTCAGGCTTTCTTCGAGAGCCCGGATCTGGCGGCTGACGGCGGACTGGCTGCAGTTCAGGCGGATGCCCGCGTTGGTGAAGCTGCCGCTTTCCGCAACCGTGTGAAAAATTCTCAGTCTGTCCCAATCGAGCACGCTTCTCTCCAGATCAATCTGACTGCCCTAGCCGGTCATGACTATTTCACCACAGGGGCACAACCGCAAGCCCAAAGGCGCCAACTTGCCTGCTTGCTGTAACCTGTTGTTTTGCATACTATATGGCGACAGAGCCAGAACCAAGCGAGACAGACTGTGGGTAACAAGGAAATCCTGCACGAGCTTACCAATGTTTTCAAGCGGAGCTACCCCGGCCTGACGGCTGAGGCGATCATCTGCTTCATGGTGGCTGCGAATGAGAAGGACCCCACGGTCGGCGATGTCGCCCGCGTGGTGGGGATGACCGAACCCATGGTCTATCAGCACCTGAGCACGCTTACATCTGCGGGGGCGGGGCTGATTGGCTTGGTGAACACGGGTGACGGCCGCAACCTCGTGCAGCTGACGCCGGAGGGACAGCAACTGGCGTCCTCCCTTAATCAGGCGGTTGGCTGACGCTTCAAGCGCGTTTTCCGAAAGTGGCATTGAACAAAAAAGGCGACCTTGAGGGGCCGCCTTTTTGGGTTTTGAATGCCTGCGCCTGCTATTCGGCAGCGGCGGCATGCTCAAGATTGGCGATATATTTTTCCGCCTCAAGTGCAGCCATGCAGCCCATGCCTGCGGCCGTTACGGCCTGGCGGTAAATCTTGTCGGTCACGTCGCCTGCCGCATAAACGCCCGGGATGTCTGTTTCGGTGCTGTCTGGCTTCTTGATCAGATAACCTTCATCGTCCATTGGCAGCTGGCCTTTGAACAGTTCGGTTGAAGGCTTGTGGCCGATCGCGATGAACACGCCGTGCACGCTCAGCTCGCGCGTTTCGCCGGTCTTCACATTCTTCAATCGCACACCGGTGACGCCCAGTGGGTCTTCGTCGCCCAGCACTTCGTCCAGCACGCTGTCCCATGCTACGTCCACGTTCTCTGCCTTGAACAGGCGGTCCTGCAGGATTTTTTCACTGCGCAGTTCGTCGCGGCGGTGCACCAGCGTTACTTTGGAGCAGATGTTGGAAAGATACAGCGCTTCCTCAACAGCGGTGTTGCCGCCGCCGATCACGACAACTTCCTTGCCGCGGTAGAAGAAACCGTCACAGGTGGCACAAGCGGATACGCCGTAGCCGTTGAATTTCTGCTCGCTTTCAAGGCCCAGCCATTTGGCCTGGGCACCTGTTGCAATCACAACCGTGTCGGCGGTGTAAACGGTGCCGCTGTCGCCCACGGCGCGCTTTGGCGTAGCCTTCAGGTCTACTTCCGTGATCAGGTCATAGATGATGTCGGTGCCGACATTTTCAGCCTGTTGGCGCATGGCTTCCATCAGCTCCGGGCCTTGAACGGCGTCGGCGAAGCCTGGATAGTTTTCCACGTCGGTCGTGATGGTCAGCTGGCCGCCGGCCTGCATGCCGGTGACAATGGTTGGGCTGACGTTGGCGCGGGCGGCATAGATGGCAGCCGTATAGCCGGCAGGACCCGACCCGATGATCAGCATTTTTGTGTGTTTGGTTTCAGCCATGAAAGGTCCCCTGATACTCTGGCGCCGGCGGCCCGGCCGCCAGCGGATAATAAAGCTTGTCCCTTACATAGAGACTTGTCCCGTCTTTGCCAAGATGCCTGATGGCCGCAACCAATGGATTGTTTCGATCAAACTGATCGGCCAAAACGAACAGTGGGTGACCTGTTGCTTCAGGGGGCTAAATAGGCTCTCTAGCTGCTGAACAGCATGATCCCCAAAATCCAGGCAAACACCAGTGGCACCAGAACATAAGCCCCGGCAAGTACACCGGCCATGCCGAAAACGAAACCGGCAATGACCCACAAAAGGACCATGTTCAGGGCGAAAAAGGCGACAGCCGTATCGCCGCCGATCTTGGCGTCTTTCAGAAGCGGGCCGATCAGGCTGAAGGCGAACAACAGTTTGACCCACAGGGGGCGAGGGGCGGATTGAACGGTATCGGACATGGTATTTCTCCAACTCATGAACTTCTGGGAGGGCAGATAGGCGTGCGCGAGGGTGAAGTCACTGCGGGGAATTGTCGCGGCCTGTGTCGCGGATGGAAACAATCATGAAAAATCCCTATGGTACTGGGCTTTAAACCAAGCTAGCTTGGTTTCGGGCAAATGGTGGGACATGCTTTGATGCGGTTTTGGGCAATATTGTTGGGGATATGTCTGCTTGTCGGCATGACGCCGATTGGCCAGGGCTGCGCGTGGGGCGAGGATGCCGCAGACGAGCCCCTGGGCATGACGGTGACCGACCTGGTGGACGGCTGGAGGCTTGTTCGCGGGCAACTGCCCCCGCCTGAGGAAGCAGCGAGCTTTTATGGCGATGCCGAACCAGTGCCCCTGCCGCACATCTGGGAACACGACTATGGCAGCGGGCCGGACGGCAGCTTTGGCGTAGCCACATATGTGCGCCGGATATCATTGGCTGAGCCCGCCAACCGATACGGCTTGAAAACCGGGAAGCAGCGCACCGTTTACCGCCTTTATGCCGTTGTTCCCGCCGGAGCAGCAGGCGAGGCGCAGGTCTATGATTTGGGCGGGAATGGCCAGCCCGGCGCGCACGCGGAAGAAAATGCGTCAGGCCGGCTTTTTTATGTAGACCTGCCTTTCGGTGCCAGGGACTTCTATCTGGTGGTTCAGGTGTCGAACCATATTTTCCCGAATGCAGGTTTCCTGTGGGAGCCGAAGGTCGGGCCGAAGGAGGTTCTTTCAGGCCTGCACGGAGTTCAGGTTGCCGCTTCCTTCTCTGTGACCGGCTTCTTTTTTGCTGTGGGCTTCATTACCATGCTGTTGTCCGCGTGGCACACAACTGGCCGCTATTATTATATTGGCGGCGGCATGCTGATCGTGATGGCGATCCGGACACTGCTGGTGGACAATTACATCTGGGTGCTGTGGCCGGGGCTTGACCTTGAATGGGCCTTGCGGATCGAATATGTCGGCCTGTTGTCGCTTGCGCCTGCCTATTATTGGTTGGTGGTGGAACTGTACCCCAAGGAAAGCAGCCGCACTGTGATGATGGCGCTTTGGGCACTGTGTGGCCTTGCCATCGCGACAGCGCTTGTTGCGCCGCTTCCGGTGATGTTCCGCATGCGTGATCCGTATCTTCTGATGGCCTTCCTGGTGCTTGCCAAGATCCTTTATGTGTTCTGGGTGGCGAAGGGCAAGAGCCGTCCCGGTGCCAGATGGGCGCTTTGGGGCAGTGTCGTGGCTGCCTTTGGGGTGGCCCTTGATACCTACCTTTATATCCCGGTGCCGCGCACATCGTTCGAGGCCGTGCCTTTTACTGCGCTTGTCTTCACCTTCGTGCTGATGGGCCTTTTCACTGTGCGCTACCGGCAGGAGCAGGAAGAAAGGGCCTTCCTTTCGGCATGTCTAGAAAAAGCGAATATGGAGCTGAAGGACCGGGCTGAAAAGCTGGATCAGGCACAGGCGGAGGCTGCGGCGGCGCTTGATCTCAAGAACAGCTTCCTGTCGAACCTCAGTAACGAGATACAGACCCCGCTTAGGACGCTGGTGAGCTTTGCCGACCGCCTGACCGACGCGGGCAAAAGCGGAATCGGGGCTGACGAGCGCACGGAATATCTGCGGCTGATCCGCAGCAACAGCGCCAACCTTTCCAAACTGATGGAAGATGTGTTGAGCGTCTCTGACCTGGAGACCGGGCGCTTCGTCCTGTCTCCCGAACCCACAGACGCGAAGGATGTCGCAGACGATGTGCTGACCTTCGTCGAATCGGTGGCGCATGAAAAACATATCCTGATCGACCTGAAGTGCGAAAACGCGGTGATGACGATCGACCCGCGCCTGATGCGTCAGGCCTTGATCAAGATCGTATCGAATGCGGTGAAATTTTCACCGGTCAATGGTGTTGTCACGGTGCGCGGCAGCAGCGCGGGCTCTGATTTTGTCTTTACCGTGATGGATACCGGCCCCGGCATGGAACCTGGGCAAATTCCAGCTGCCATGTCGCTTCTGGGGGGCGCTGACAAGTCCGGCAGGGCTGGTCTTGGCCTTGGGTTGCCGCTTGTCGCGCGTTTCATGGAACTGGTCGGCGGCGGCATGCAGATTGACAGCATCCCGGGCTTGGGGACCACAGTGACCCTCTCGTTTCCGGTTGCGCCGCGTGAGGCAAGGACTGGCAGTTCAGCCTGAGGGTCTTATCAGGGTAGCTTAACCTCAGCGTCCGGTGCTGCCTCATAAGTCACGTTGCTGGGTTTGGTCCAGGCTCCATCAGTCAGAAATTTCGACCAGGCATGGATGCGTCCGTCGTCATCCAGCTCATAGTGCGACAGGGTTTCCGTTGGGCCGCTTGAGGCGCCCCGCACACTTTCAACAGTATCAATGCCGCCGGCCTCAACAGGGGTGATCCCGCCGTTCGTGCAGAAGCCCGCTGCGGTGACACGGCAGTGCAGGATTTTCTATTTGCCTCTATTCGAACGTCAGGCGATAGGCTGTCACCCGGTGATCCCCTTCGCCCAGGTTGCGCGGCATGATCAGCAGTCCGGTGACATTATCATAGTAAAAGTCTGCCGCATGAAAGGGCTGTTCCGAGATGGGGTAGGCCACGCCGTTAGCCCCCAGCCGCCAAAGGCGCGGGTCATCCACCATGGACATCAGGAAGGCGCTGCCGTCCCACGCCAGGCCATCAATGTCCTTCACGTCCGGCTGCCGGGTCACGGGGCCGTCCGCCAGTGGTGCGCCGGAAAAGCGGTTCCAAAGCCTGATCTGCCAGCCTCCGGACAACAGGAGCTCGCCATCAACAAACAGGCCGTTGACGAACCTGAGCGCAACCGGGTCCACGATGAAGCGGGTCAGCCTGTCGCCGTCCAGCTTGTAGATGGTGCCTGTGCAGCTGCCGGACACAAAGACCGTGCCGTCTGCGGCCAATGCCACGTCGTTGAGGCAGGGGTCCCTGTCGGGCGCCGGATAGGTCGCGACAATCTCGCCCGTTTCCACATTCAGAACCTTCAGGCTGTTCACATCCGCGATGAAAAGCTGCGCGCCAGAAAGCACCATCCCGGTGGGACCATTCAGGCCTTCGACCCACTTGGCTTCAACCATCCGGCCGGACATGGACATGCGGCTGATATAGCCCTTGCCGTTGATGCCGTATCCCACAACATTGGAGGCATAGACATAGTTCCGGGCTTCGTCCACGGCGACGGATTCGGGCTCGAACAGCCCGTCGCTTATGCTCCAGATTTCACGGATATGGGCGGTTTCGGCGGCAAGTGGTGCAGCGCCGATGCTTGCGGTTATAGCGGTGATGGCGGCAATCAATGCCTTATACATGGTTACACTTTTCCCCTAGCTTCCTTCATCCCACCCTAGGGCGAAAGGGGGTGTCGCTGCAATCCCATTCTGGGACTATATCACTCCGCCGGGTGCGTCATCAGGAATGCGAGCGCAGTGGCCGAGCGGTCTGTGCCGCAGTTTTCTGCCAACCGGTCGTGAACGGTGATGATGCCCCGGCGCTAGCCGGTTGCCGCGACGCTGTGTATTGTTGGTCTCCAAACGTGCTGTACATCCACGCGGGTTCATGGTCTTTTTGTGCAAACGGAGAGAATGACATGAGACTTTTCTGGGTGGTAGCAGCATCTGTGGTGGCGATGACGTCGGCGGCTTTTGGCGGCACGAACCATGTGTTCGATGATCTCAAGGATCTGTGCGGCAAGGCGTTTGAAGGCCGCGTGGTCGAAGACAGTTCACGCAGCGACGATTGGTCGAAGAACCGCATTGTGATGCACATCCGCGATTGTTCGGATGGTCAGGTCAAGGTTCCGCTTCATGTTGGGGACAACCGCTCGCGAGTTTGGATCATCACGAAACTTCCTGACGGCAACATGCAGCTGAAACATGACCACCGGCACGAGGATGGCACTTCCGACACCGTGACCATGTATGGCGGGCACACGCGGGTGATCGCAAGTGTCTCAAACCTTGATTTTCCTGTGGATGCGGAGTCGATCGAAAGCTTCAAGGCCAACGGGCTTGAGGCGTCTGTCACCAATGTCTGGCAGATGCGCATCGGCGAAGGCACGTTCCATTACCGGCTGACGCGGCCTGGGCGTGCTTTTGAGATCGAGTTCGACCTGACGAACCCGGTTCCTGTGCCGCCGCCCGCGTGGGACCTGCAGCGTTAAAGCATCCCCATCAGCATATCCCACATCAGGCCTGCGTTGGTGCGCGTGGCCTTGCGAGCGTCCACTTGGCGGCCTGCAATCCAGGTGGCTTCCACCTTGATGTCTTCAAGCCGCGCCGGGTCCACCGTTAGCGGGTTGGCGCTCATCAGCACCAGGTCTGCGGCTTTGCCCACTTCAAGCGACCCGCGATCCCGGTCGAGCCCCAGTTGCCAGGCGGCATCGATGGTCATGGCGCGCAAGGCCTCAAGCGGCGTCAGCGCCTGATCTGCTGCTACCATCGGCCCACCCCGGCGGGGCTGGCGCGTTATGGCAGCTTTCAGCGTGCGCAAAGGCCCGATGGGCGTGGCTGGGTTGTCAGAGTGCAGGCTGATCCTGAGCCCCGCGTCCAGCGCTGTGCGCGTGGGCATATAGCGCGCGGTGCGCGCCTCGCCCACCAGTTCCGGCAGCCGGTGGCCATAGAAGGTAACATGGTCAACAAAGAAGCTGGTGGTCATGCCCAGTCGCGCGGCGCGCTCAAGCTGCTCTTTTGCTATCAGCGCATTATGCTCAAGCCTGTGGCGGTGGTCTGTGCGCGGGTACTCCGCCAGCACGCTTTCCACCACATCCAGCACGCGGCCAACCGCCCGTTCCCCCTGCACATGCACGGCAATCTGGTAGCCACGCTTGTGGTAGGCCTCAAACACCTTGCGGAATGTTTCTGTCTCGTGGTTGAGCGCGCCCATATGGCCGGTTTCAAGGTGCAGGCGCTCGGTCGTTAGGTCTGTGGTCTCATAGGGCTCGGCAAAGGCCGCGCCGCCCGCGTAAGGGGAGCCGTCCATCCAGAATTTTACACCGATGATGGCACCCGGCGTTTGCGCGTCTTCCGGCCCGCCTGATGCCGGGATCTGGTGCGGCAGGCCATAGGTAACGGCCTGCACAGGTGCGTCAGGCGCAGTCGTCAGGCGCTTCATCAGGCCGGGCAGGTCATCGCCACTGCCCACGAGGCCTGCGGCGGCGATGGTGGTGAAACCCGCGCGGGCATAGGCCCCGAGTTGCAGGTTCACCAGCAAATCATTCGCGCCCAAAGGCGGCTTGGGCGCGTTTGCGAACAGCGCCTTGATGGCGGAAACTTCCCGCACCACGCCGGTGAGCTTGCCGTTTTCGTCTTTAATGAATTCACCGCCCATGGGGTTTGGGGTGCTTTCCGTGATGCCTGCGGCCCTAAGCGCGGCAGAATTGGCATAGGCGTCATGCATCATCTGGGTCAGGATCACCAGCGGCTTCTCGGGCGCGATGGCGTCGAGTTCCGCGAGTGTGGGGGGCGTCAGGTCATCCACCATCACGGGGTCCCACCCGAAGGCCATGATCCAGCCGTTTGCGGTGAAGCCGTCTGCGGCTTCCTCAAGCGCCGCCATGATGCTGGCGCGGGTTGAATGGGTGAAGCCGCTCACGTCCACCGTGGCGCCGAACTGGGCGGTGGCCACCGGGTGGGTGTGGGGTTCAATGAGGCCCGGCAGAAGGGCGCGGCCCATCAGGTCGACGCGTGTGGCGGCGCCTGTCGCCTGCGCGGCCACTGTGCTATAGTCACCCACGGCGACAATCCGGCCATCACGCACCAGAAGCGCATTGGCCGTGCCGCCCGTGACGGTAACGATATCCCCGCCGTAAAACAGCGTCTCATCATGCTGGGCCGGGGGTGCCAGCCAGATGTATGCCCCAAAGGCAATGATAATGACAGAGATTGCCGCCTTGCGGACAACCTTCATGAGACGTGACGATCCGGCCATAAAATTCCCCTTCTTCCCAATGGTAAGAATAGGGCACGCAGGCCGTGCGGCAAAATAAAAGGGCCCCACAAAGTGCGGGGCCCGTTGGAAGCGGGTGCTTCTGATCGCAGGCGTTAGTCAGCCACCGTCAGTGTGACCTCGATATTGCCGCGCGTGGCGTTCGAATAAGGGCACACCTGATGCGCGGCATTCACCAGCGCCTGGGCGGCCTCCCGGTCCATGCCCGGCAGAACAACTTCAAGCGCGGCTTCAATGCCGAACCCGCCAGCGATGGGGCCAATGCCCACGCTGGAGTTGATCGAAACATCAGCAGGCAGGCTGATGCCCTGTTTGCCAGCAATGGCCTTCAGTGCGCCGATGAAGCAGGCGGCGTAACCGGCGGCGAAAAGCTGCTCCGGGTTGGTGCCCGGGCCGTCATCACCACCCAGGCCCTTGGGGGTCGACAGCGTTACATCAAGCCTGCCATCGTCAGACTTTGCGGTGCCCGCCCGGCCGCCGGTGGCGGTGGCATGGGCGGTATAAAGCGTTTGGTCGAGTTTCATTCCAGTCTCCTAATATAGGAACGATTAAATCGCGCACGATATAAATAGCTGACAAAAGAACCGAAAGGAGCCAATTTTGAAAAGGACCATCGATTCTGGGGAAAGACCTGAGGCGTCAGCCGTTTGCCATCAGGTCAGAACGCAGGCGCACAAGCGTGTCCCTGAGCGTTGTTAACTCGTCCGGCGTGCAGCCGCTGGCGCCCAGCGCTTCGGCGGGCACGGTTGCGGCGTCGGCCTTGAGCGCCTTGCCCTTGGCCGTCAGGCTGACGCGCACGACGCGCTCGTCCTCCGCAGCCCGCTTGCGCTCAAGAATGCCGCTCGCTTCAAGGCGTTTCAGCAGGGGCGTCAGCGTCGCACTATCCAGAAACAGCTTCTCGCCGATCTCGGACACCGTCAGGCCGTCCCGCTCCCACAGCACCATCATCACCAGATACTGCGGGTAGGTAAGGCCGAGCCGGTCGAGCATCGGGCGGTACATTTTCTTCAGCGCATTGGTCGCCGAATAAAGCGCGAAACACAGCTGGTCATCCAGCTTCAGGGAAAGCGCGGGCGCATCGGGCGTATCTGTGAATTTATCGGTCATAAACCCTATTTAATCGCGCACGATTTAATTTCAAGGATGAATATGATTTTTCAGCAAATCGCAGGCCAGGCTCCATCCGTCGAGGGGCGCTGGACGCTGTGCCGCGCGGTGGTTAGCGTGATTGGAGGTTAGGGAGGGCAATATGATCAAGACAGTCATGAAATCTGGTGTTGCCGCAATGGTGCTCATTGGTGCTGCGCAGCCTGTGGCGGCGGAAGAGCCGCTTGCAAGCGTGCTGATGGATGAAACTGGAGGCTGCATGGAAGGCCCGGTGGCGCAGTTCGGCCGCTATGTTGGCGATTGGGATATCGAAGACCAGACCCTGTCGCAGGATGATGGTGAAACCTGGCTGCCCGGCAATGGCGCACGTTGGAACTTCACCTGTGTGGGCAACGGCATCGCAGTGCAGGACTTCTGGATGCCGAACGGCAAGGCAGGCGGGCCTGCGCCCGGCGTGGGCACCAACCTGCGCATCTATGACGCCACGAGCGGCCAGTGGGAAATCGCCTGGACGGCAACCCGGTCACCGGGCTTTGCCCATATTCAGGCCAAGATGGACGAGGGCGGCAATATCATCATGCATTGGGCCAGCCCTGTGCAGGACCCGCCCCGGCGCATTACCTTTTATCCGCCTACGGACGAAGGCTGGGACTGGTTGATGGAAATGTCATTTGATGGCGGAGAAAGCTGGACCGGCGTTTACAAAATCAAGGCCACACCGCGGCAGTAGGTCTTTACCCAAAACTCTGCTCAAACGCCTGCTTGCCGGTGGGCGTAAAGACCACCTCGCGGCTGTCGGGCTTTCGTTTGGCCCAACCGCTTTCATACATATGGTCCAGAAGCGCGGCACCGAGGCTGCCCGCCAGATGGGTGCGGCGTTCGCTCCAGTCCAGGCAGGCTTTGCACATGGGCCTGCGCGAGTTTTCAAGCGCGTCGAGCCGCAGGCCAAGGCCCGTGACAAAATCGCGCCCGGCGGTCGTCAGCGCCGGTTCGCCGGCTTCCTCGTGCAGATGCCCGCGTTTCAGCAGGCTCTCGTAAAGGCGGATGCCCATGTCCCCCGCCAGATGGTCATAGCACACCCGCGCGTGCCTCATGGCCGGGTCCTTCGGGCCGGGGCGGTTGCGCACATGCCCCGCGCGCATGGCCACGCCCATCAGGCTTTCAAGAAGGTGCGCCACGTCCGTATCCGCCAGCTGATAGTATCTGTGCCGTCCCTGCTTGCGGATGGTCAGCAATCCGCCTGCCTCCAGTTTGCCAAGATGGCTTGAGGCCGTCTGTTTCGTGACACCTGCTTCCGCTGCCAGCTCAGTCGCCGTCAGCGCCATGCCGCCCATCAGGGCCGTCAGCATGTTGGCGCGGGCCGGGTCCCCGATCAGGGAGGCGATGTGGGCGATGTCTGGTCCGTCTTTCATAGTTCGATCATAATCGAAACAAGAGTGCGCCGCAATCGGCTAAAGCGTGTGCAGCAACCAACTTTGTATGGAGGAAACCATGACCATTATGTGCTGCATCAAATACACGCTAGACCCCTTCAAGCGCGCCGAGTTTGAGGACTATGCCAAAAATTGGGCGGAGATCATCCCGCGGTGTGGCGGTGATCTGATCGGCTATTTCATGCCGCATGAGGGCACGGACAATATCGCCCTGGGGCTGATCTGCTTCGACAGCCTCGCGGACTATGAAGCCTACCGCGCGCGCTTGCGCAACGATGAGGGCGGGGCCGCCAATTTCGCTATGGCGCAGCGGGAGCGCTTCATCCTATCGGAAGAACGCACCTTCCTGCGCGCGGCCAATGGAAGCGAGATGCTGCGCTTCTTCGCGACAAGGGACAAGCTGGCATGATTGCCGTGATCTTTGAACTTGAGCCCAAGGAAGGTCAGGAGGGTGCCTATTTCGATACCGCTGTAACGCTCGCGCCGCTTCTGGAGGGCATCGACGGGTTTATCTCTGTCGAGCGGTTCGAGAGCCTGAAGGTGCCGGGTAAGTATCTGTCCCTTTCTTTCTGGCGGGACGAGGCGGCGGTGCAAGCTTGGCGGAAACTCGAGGCCCACCGGGCCGGGCAGGCGCGCGGGCGGGCGAGTATCTTCCGGGATTACCGCCTGCGCGTCGCCCATGTGATGCGGGACTATAGCCTGAAGGACCGCATGCAAGCACCGGCAGATTCCCGCACGGCGCACACTTAGCCTCTAAAGGAAAAGCCCTGGCATATAGCAGCCAGGGCTTCCCGTAAGCTTGCTCGCCCATTTGCGGCCAACCGACGCGCGCCCTGCGTTTCGGGCTGTTTCTTCGATGCATCCCTTTAGGGAATAATTAAGAATAATCATGCTACAGGTTGCATGGGATTGGGGGGTGCAAGGACGCACCCAATGAATGCTTTTCGTTTTGTAACATCTTTCTTATCCGGCCTTTCTGTTGGCCAGAAACTCATCGGCGGCATGCTGGTGGGCTTTGGTCTGGTGCTTGGCGTGCTGATATTTTCCTCAGAACGCGTAACCGGACAGCTTGTCCAGACCGCTCAGTTGCGGGAACTTGGCACGCTTGCAGACGGCCTGAACAGCCAGATCGAACAGGAAACCATGCGGGCGCAGGCCATGGCGCAGATGCTGGCCGACTCGCCCCCCGTCAAGGCAGCTTTTGCGGCCCGGGACAGGGCCCTGCTTGAAAGCCTGACATTGCCGGGTTTTGCGGAACTCAAGGAAAGCTTCGGCGCCCGCCAGGTGCAGTTCCATACCGCGCCGGCGACATCGTTCCTGAGGGTGCACAGGCAGGAAAAATTTGGCGACGACCTGTCAGGCTTTCGCCATAGCGTGGTAGCGGCCAATGAGACCGGGAAGGCCCAGCTTGGGCCGGAAGCAGGTGTGGCCGGCCTTGGTATTCGTGCCGTTCTACCCATGTTTTTTGAAGGTCAGCAAACTGGCTCTGTTGAAGTGGGGCTGTCCCTTGGACAGGCTTTTGTCGATGAATTCGCGCGTGCAGACGGCGTGGAGCTGGTTATTTATCAGATACTGGACAAGCAATTGAAATTGCTTGGGGAAAGCAGCGGCGCAAAAACAGATTTTGAAGCGTCGTCTTTGCTGTCGCGCATCGGGGGCGACACATTGCTGCCAGCTTATGAGCATCAGGGCAAGCCCTATGCCGCAATGATGCAAGTCATTGAGGATTTTGCCGGGAAGCCGGCGGCGATTGCCGTGGTTCAGCTGGACCAGAGCGCCTATCAGGCCCAGGTCTCCAACAGCCGGGAAAGCCTGGTTGTTGCAACCCTTATGACCGTGACTGTTGGCGCGCTTCTTATTGTGTTTGTGTTGTTCAGCATTCTGCGGCCCATTCAGCGGACAACCGCAACCGTGAACGAGCTTGCGGACGGCAATTACGATATCAAGGTAGGATATCTGGAGCGGAAGGACGAGATTGGTTCCCTTGCGGGCGCTCTTTCCATATTCCAGGCCAATATCATTGAGCGTGAAAAGCTTGAGCAGAAGATCGCCCAGGAAAAAGAAGAGGCCTTGAGGCAGGAAGCCGAAAGGGAAGCTGCTGAGCAGGCGCGCCTGGAACAAGAGCGGCAGGATAAGGAAGCCGCAAGGGCCCGCGCGGAACAGGAACGTGTTCGCATGCTGCAGGCGCTTGCCGATGATTTTGAGGCTTCGGTCAAAGTCATGATTGACGAAGTGGTTGACACCGTTGGCGCCTGTTCTTCCAAAACCCAGGATCTCAGGTCAAAAATTGATGAAGCATCCGGGCTGATGAATACGGTAAGCGATGCATCCGTCAAGGCGTCGTCCGATGTCGGCTCTGTCGCCTCTGGCACGGAAGAACTTTCAACGTCTGTTTCTGAGATTGCACAGCAGGTCACAAGGTCGCACCAGGTGACATCGTCGGCGCAAAGCCTGGCGCAGTCGGCGCGAACCGATATCGAAGGGCTGGAAAGCGCGACCCTTCAGATCAACGCTGTGATCAACCTCATCAATGACATTGCCGAACAGACCAACCTTCTGGCCCTCAATGCCACGATTGAGGCGGCGCGGGCGGGCGAGGCTGGCCGGGGCTTCGCAGTTGTTGCGAATGAGGTGAAGGCTCTTGCGGACCAGACACGCAAGGCTACGCAGGAAATCAGGGACCCGATCGAAGCCCTTCAGAAGTCTTCGGATGTGGTTGTTGAAAGTATGACACGGATTATGTCGGCGATTGATGAAGCAAGCGAGACTTCCGGGTCCATCTCTGCCGCTGTGGAGGAACAAAACGCCGCCACGCAGGAAATTGCGCGCGCGGCCCAGTCTGCAGCCGATGCCACATCGCTGGCAAGCGGGTCGGTTGACGGGGCGCTGTCTGCGCTTGAACAGAATGTCGGCTATGCCGTTGACCTTAGCGACGCAGCCAAGCTGCTGGACAAGGTGGCAAATGACATGAGCGGCAAAGTGGACGCGTTCCTGCATACGGTCAGGTCTTCCGCTAATTAATAGCAAAGCCTGGCAAAAAACGAAAAGCCCCGACTGCAATAGTCGGGGCTTTCTTTTTAGGTCATCAAATGCCTGCAGGTGCAGGCGCCTGATTAGAGATTTTCAGCGTTTTTCGACAGATAGTCAGCAACGCCAGCAGCGTCAGCTTTCATGCCTTCGTCGCCTTTGTTCCAGCCAGCTGGGCAAACTTCGCCGTGCTCTTCGTGGAACTGCAGCGCCTCAACCAGACGAACGAATTCGTCTACGTTACGGCCAAGCGGCAGGTTGTTCACAGTCTGGTGCCAAACGAGGCCGTCTTTACCGATCAGGAAAGTGCCGCGCAGCGCGATGCCAGCGTCCTCGATCAGAACGTCATAGTCGCGGGCGATTTGCTTGGTCACGTCAGCAACCATTGGGAAATCAACTGGGCCCAGGCCGCCTTCTTTGGTTGGCGTGTTGCGCCATGCAACGTGGCTGAACTGGCTGTCGATGGAGCAAGCCACAACTTTCACGCCAAGCTCTTTGAACTTGTTCATGCGGTTGTGGAAGGCCAGGATTTCAGAAGGACATACGAACGTGAAGTCCAGTGGGTAGAAGAACAGCAGACCATAGTCGCCGCCCAGATATTCCTTCAGGTTGAAGTTTTCGTTGATGGAACCGTCTTCCATGACTGCGACGGAA
>Ga0209273_10000698_pt1 | contig 38864 bp, 33 predicted proteins | sample tdAd471_FD_187126 | JGI IMG/M metagenome (GOLD analysis project Ga0209273, IMG submission 187126) | Marine sediment microbial communities from the Atlantic coast under amendment with organic carbon and nitrate - tdAd47.1 (SPAdes)... | ecosystem: Environmental > Aquatic > Marine > Coastal >...
GAACTCGTAAAACAATCGCTCCTGACCGCCGCAACGCTCACCCATCATCGTTCAATCCTCCCGAATCATCGGGAAAACTGAATCACGACCTCAGTTCCCAAACAACAATGAGTTTTTCAACAGCCTCAGCCATGAGCGGACCTCCTTTGAAATTCATTGGTTCCGCGTTTTGCCATGCGCCCCTACGATAGAAATTTGTGACGTTCTTTCTCCCACAGCTATGAAATTCGCATGAGGGCTCGGTTCTACAGCTGGGCTCGAATTCACGACCATTCATCCAGAACAAACGATAGGCCATGCACCGTCCGGACATCCGCAATAAAAAAAGCCCCGGCGATGCCGGGGCCTTTTTTAAAATGTTCGCCGCTTTGCTTAACGCGTCGGCACCGGCGTGTCGGTCGAATAGTCGTAAAAACCGCGGCCGGTCTTGCGGCCGAGCCAGCCGGCTTCGACGTACTTCACGAGCAGCGGGCAGGGACGGTATTTGGTGTCCGCCAAGCCGTCGTGCAGCACGTGCATGACCGCGAGGCAGGTGTCCAGACCGATGAAGTCGGCCAGTTCCAGCGGCCCCATCGGATGGTGCGTGCCGAGCTTCATGGCGGTGTCGATAGCATCGACGGAACCGACGCCTTCGTACAGTGTGTAGATCGCTTCGTTGATCATCGGCAAAAGGATACGGTTGACGATGAACGCCGGGAAATCCTCGGCGTTGACGGAGCGCTTGCCGAGCTTGGCGGCCAGTTCGCGGATCGCCGAATAGGTGTCTTCGTCGGTGGCGATGCCGCGGATCAGCTCGACCAGTTCCATGCGCGGCACCGGGTTCATGAAGTGCATGCCGAGGAACTTGCCCGGACGGTCGGTCTGGGCGCCGAGACGCGTGATCGAGATCGACGAGGTGTTGGACGCGATCAGCGCTTCCGGCTTGAGCACCGGACAAAGCGTTTTCAGGATCGCCTTCTTGACGTCTTCGTCCTCGCTGGCGGCTTCGACGACGAAATCGCAGTCGCCGAACGCGGCGTAATCGGTGCCCGTCGTGACGCGCTTGAGCGCGGCTTCGGAATCGGCGTCGCTCAGCTCGCCGCGATTGATCTGGCGGGCCATGCCTTTCTTGATCTTGTCGATCCCGGCGGCGACGGCGTCGTCGGAAATATCCAGCATGTGCACGTCGAACCCGGCCTGGGCGCAAACGTGCGCGATTCCGCTGCCCATCTGACCGGCCCCGATGATGCCGATCTTCTTAATGTCTATCGCCATGGTCTTCTCCTCGCTATCGAACGCAGCGGTTACGTGTTTATCCATATGTTTCCGGATCCAGTTTCTTGTTTATTTATCCAATTCGGCGGAAAGCGCGGGGATCGCGTCGAACAGATCGGCGACGAGCCCGTAATCGGCGACCTGGAAGATCGGGGCTTCCTCGTCTTTGTTGATGGCGACGATCACCTTGGAATCCTTCATGCCCGCCAGGTGCTGAATGGCACCCGAAATGCCGACCGCGATATACAGGTCCGGCGCGACGACCTTGCCGGTTTGGCCGACCTGATAGTCGTTCGGCACGAACCCGGCGTCGACGGCGGCGCGGGATGCACCGACGGCAGCGCCCAGCTTGTCGGCGATGTCTTCCAGCATGGAGAAGTTGTCGCCCGACTGCATGCCGCGGCCACCGGAAATGACGATCCCGGCGCTGGTCAGTTCCGGACGCTCGGACTTGGTCAGGTTCTGGCTGACGAATTCCGAAAGATCGCTGGCAGCGGCCGCGTCGACGCTTTCAACGGTGCCCGAACCGCCTTCGGCGGCGGCGGCGTCAAAGGCGGTGGCGCGCACCGTGATGACCTTCTTGGCATCCGAAGACTGCACGGTTGCCATGGCGTTGCCGGCGTAGATCGGGCGCACGAAGGTATCGGCGCTTTCGATGCCGGTGATTTCGGAAATCTGCTGTACGTCCAGCTTGGCGGCGACGCGCGGCGTGATGTTCTTGCCGGACGTCGACGCCGGGGCGACGATGTAGTCGTAATCGCCGGCAAGCGTGAGGACCAGATCGGTAACGCTTTCGGCCAGCGCGTTGGCGTAATGGTCGCCTTCCGCATGCAGGACCTTGGCGATGCCCGCGACGGCCGCCATTTCGCTGGCGACGGCGGCGCAATCCTTGCCGCAAACGAGCGCCGTGACGTCGCCCAGTTGGGCGGCGGCGGTGGCGGCGTTCAGGGTGCCGGGACGAAGGGCCGAATTATCGTGATCGGCAATCAGAAGTACGTTGGCCATGTCAGATCACCTTCGCTTCGTTTTTCAGTTTGCCGACCAGTTCGGCGACGTCGGCGACCTTGATGCCGCCGGCACGCTTCGCCGGTTCCTCGACCTTCAACGTCGTCAGGCGCGGGGCCGCGTCGACGCCCAGGTCGGCACACGACACCGTGTCGATCGGCTTTTTCTTGGCTTTCATGATGTTCGGCAGCGACGCATAGCGCGGCTCGTTGAGGCGCAGGTCGGTGCTCATCACCATCGGCAGCTTGACCTTGATGGTTTCCAGCCCGCCGTCGACCTCGCGGGTCACGTTAGCGGAACCGTCGCCCAGCTCAAGCTCGGAGGCGAACGTCGCCTGCGGCCAATCGAGCAGGGCGGCCAGCATCTGGCCGGTCTGGTTGGAATCGTCATCGATCGCCTGTTTGCCGACGATCACCAGATCGGGGCTTTCCTTGTCGCAAAGCGCCTTCAGGATCTTGGCGACGGCAAGCGGCTGAACGTCTTCGTCGGTTTCCACCAGAATACCCCGGTCGGCGCCCATGGCGAGCGCGGTGCGGATGGTTTCCTGCGACTGTGCGGGGCCAATGGAAACGGCGATCAGTTCCTCGATCTTGCCGGCTTCCTTGAGGCGAACGCCTTCTTCGACGGCAATTTCGTCGAACGGGTTCATCGACATTTTGACGTTTTGCAATTCGACGCCCGAATTGTCGGGCTTGACGCGGATTTTGACGTTGTAGTCAACGACCCGCTTGACAGCAACGAGTGCTTTCATCGGTTCTCCTCATGCCGCACTTGCGACTTCTTGGTTCTCCACCCAGCGAGAGCCCGATAATCTTGTTATCTACGCTTTTTGGGTGCAGGTGCACGGGGGCTTTTCGCAGGCGCAACATTAGGCCTTGCCCAAATGGCGGTCAAGCCACGTTTGCGATAAATACTTGTGCAAAAACGACCGGTTTTCTGCCGGTTTTTCGGCTTTTCGGGGAAATGCTTAGGGGGCGGCGAACAATCACGTCGTCCTGAACTTGATTCAGGACCCATGCGTTTCACTGAGTGAAATCCGGTGTCTGCCGCTCATGGACCCCGAATCAAGTTCGGGGTGACGGGAAATGAAGAAGCGGAGGGCTACCGGCTGGCGCCGGGCACCCACAGGACATCGTCGGCGCCGTTATCGTTCAGCTTGCGGGCCAGCACGAACAGGTGATCCGACAACCGGTTGATGTACTTGATGGCGGCGGGATTGACCGGTTCCGAGCCGGCCAGTTCGGTCATCAGCCGTTCGCAGCGCCGGGCCACGGTGCGCGCCAGATGCAGGTGACTCGACGCCGCCGTACCGCCCGGCAGGATGAACGACGTCAGCGGCGCAAGATCTGCGTTCATAGCGTCGATTTCCGCTTCCAGCCGGTCGACCTGGCTGTCGACGATGCGCAGCGCACCGTCGGCGCGCTTGCCGTCTTCGGGGGTGCACAGATCGGCGCCGAGATCGAACAGGTCGTTCTGGATACGCGCCAGCATGGCGTCCGCGTCACCCGACGTGTGCAGCCGCGCGACCCCAATGACCGCGTTGGCTTCGTCGGCGGTGCCGTATGCGGCAACGCGCACATCGTGTTTCTTGACGCGGTCGCCGGACCCCAGCGAGGTTTCGCCGGCATCGCCGCCGCGTGTATAGATCTTGGTAAGTGTAACCACGTTTGCCCCCCCGGTGCCGTCTATTTGGCGGCCAGCGCCAGGATAATCCCGAAGATGATCAGCGCCAGCCCCTGGCCGATGACGCGTGCGCGCATCAGATTGTTGGCGTGCTTCTTGTAAAACGGGCCGTTGCGCGCGAACCCGATCAACCCCACCACCAGAATGATGAGGGTCGCGAACATCGCAAGGCCGAGTAAAAACGGTAAAAAAGCGCTCATGTGTCTTATATAGTCGCCGAAAGACGGTTTCGCGAGGACAATTCCGTGCATTGCCGGACACAGCGTCAACAACCGATCATCGGACGGTCATACGCGGGCAACACAACCCGGATATTAATCCGCGCAGATGAAACCCCGAGAGCAAGAGGCCGACATGCCTGACGGCGCCCAGACAATGCCACATCAAGACAGCCTCACCGCCACGCCGCCGGATGAAGCCGATTTCGCGCGGGTCCTGGCGCGCGCCGTGCGCCGCCGTGATTTTCTCGGCGGGGCTGTGTCGATGGGGGCGGCGGCGTTCGTATTGGGCGCCGGCGGTTTCGTGCGTGGCGCGCGCGCCGATGCGCCGGTGTTCGATTTCGCGCAGATACCCGCGAACACGCTCGACACCGTGAGCGTGCCAAAAGGGTATGCTTGGCGTGTCATGGCGTCGTGGGGCGATCCGTTGTGGTCGGCGGGCGTGCCGTTCGACCCGGCGACGCGCGGCAACGCGGAAAGCCAGGCATTGGCCTTCGGCGACAACAATGACGGCATGGAACTGTTCTCGATGCAGGGTCGTCACGTACTGTGCGTGAACCATGAATACGTCAATAAGCCGGTGATGTTCGGCAATCGTGCCGAGGGGCTTCCTGAAAACACCGACGATGTCCGCAAAGGCATGTCGGGGCACGGTGTGTCGATCGTCGAGTTGACGGCGGGCGAACGCGGGTGGGCGGTCCAAAAGGACGCACCTTGGAACCGCCGCATCACGGTCGCCACGCCGATGTTATTGCGTGGCCCCGCCGCCGGGCACGCGCTGGTCCGCACCGCCGCCGACCCAAAGGGCGAGCGGGTGCTCGGCACCATGAACAACTGCGGGTCCGGGCGCACGCCGTGGGGCACGTATTTGACGTGCGAGGAAAATTTCAACGGCTACTTCTCGTCGTCCGACACGGACCGCGAACTGAGCGCGACCGAGCGGCGTTACGGCATCGGCCACAAGGACCGGGGGTACGGGTTCGCGCGCGTCGACGAACGTTTCGATATCGCGCGTCACCCGAACGAGCCGCACCGGTTCGGCTATGTGGTGGAAATCGATCCGTTCGATCCCGGTGCCGCGCCCGTCAAACGCACCGCGCTCGGCCGGTTCAAGCATGAAAACGCCGAGGTTGTGCTGAGCGAAAGCGGTCACGTTGTCGTCTATATGGGCGACGATGAGCGGGGCGAATTCCTGTACCGCTATGTGTCGAAGGGCCGTTACGCAGGAAACGGCGAGGGCGGCGATCTTTTGGACGAAGGCACCCTGTACGTCGCCAAATTCAACGACGATTTCAGCGGCGAATGGTTGGCGCTGACGCCGGAAAGGCTCGGCATGAGCGATGCCGAAATCTGCGTGATGACGCGTATCGCCGCGTCGAAGGCGGGCGCGACGACCATGGACCGGCCGGAATGGATCGCTGCGCACCCGTCGAAGGCCGAGGTCTATTGTGCGCTGACCAACAACAAGAACCGGGGCCGGAAACCCAACGCCAGTGGCGATGCGACGCCGGTCGGCGGCCCCAACCCGCGCAAGGGAAACCTGTATGGCCAGATCGTGCGCTGGAAACCGGAGGCCGGGGACCATGCCGCGCCGACGTTCCGCTGGGACCTGTTCGCCATGGCCGGCAATCCGGTCGTGCATTCGGATGCCTATGCCGGTTCGGCCAACATTACGTCGGAAAACATGTTCAATTCCCCGGACGGGCTGGCCTTTGACGGGCGCGGCCGGTTGTGGATACAGACCGACGGCAAATATTCCGACAAGGGCGACTTCGCGGGCATGGGCAACAACCAGATGCTGGTCGCCGATCCCAACAGCGGCGAAATCCGCCGCTTCATGGTCGGCCCGAAGGAATGCGAGATCACCGGCCTGTGCTGGGACGCGGATTACAAGACCATGTTCGTCGGTGTTCAGCATCCGGGCGAGAAGGGCGGCAGCCACTTCCCGGACGGCGGCGACAGCGTGCCGCGGTCTTGCGTCATCGCGGTCACAAAGGACGACGGCACGCCGGTGGGGTGAAAAGAGATCGTCATCCCGGCCTTGAGCCGGGACCTATCGTCAACAGGCACGAGCCGGCGTAATCGAAAATGGGTCCCGGATACCTCACCCGACGAAAGTCGGGCTCGGTTCCGGGATGACGTTCTCTAAATTCACACCGCAATCGCGCGGTTGATGGCGCTGACAACGGCGGACAGGGACGCCTTGGTGATGTTCTTGTGGCGCGCCACGCCGAACACGGTCGGCTCGTCGCCACGCTGTACCTCGACATAGGCCACGGCCTCGGCACCGGCGCCGGTGCCCAAGGCGTGTTCGTGGTAGCTGACCACCTTCACGTCCTCCAGCATGTGCGCGCCGATGGCGCTGACGAAGGCGTCGATGGGGCCGGAGCCTTTACCCTTCAGCGTCACTTCCTTGCCGTTGTCCGTAATGGTCGCGGTCAGTTCGCGCACCTCGCTGGCATGGGTATCGGGCACCGAGCGATGATCGACGAAGGCGAAGCGGCCCTGGGGCTGTGTCAGGTACGTCTTGTCGAAGATCGACCAGATTTCACTGCCCGACAGTTCCTTGCCGGAGGTGTCGGCCTCGACCTGAACGACGCCGGAAAACTCGATCTGCAGGCGGCGCGGCATCTCGAAGCCGTAGTCGGTTTCCATGACATAGGCGACGCCGCCCTTGCCGGATTGCGAGTTGATGCGGATCACCGCCTCGTAACTGCGCCCGACGTCCTTGGGATCGATCGGCAGATACGGCACGTCCCATTGTTCGGAATTTGCCGTCTTCATCGCCGTCAGGCCCTTCTTGATGGCGTCCTGGTGCGAACCGGAAAACGCCGTGAACACCAGATCGCCGACGTACGGGTGACGCGGATGCACCGGCAACTGGTTGCAGTATTCGGCGACACGCATGACGTCGTTGATGTCGGAAAAATCCAGGTTCGGTGCGATGCCTTGCGTGAACATGTTCAGCGCCAGCGTGACGACGTCGACGTTACCGGTACGCTCGCCGTTGCCGAACAGCGTGCCCTCGATGCGGTCGGCCCCGGCCATGACGCCCAGCTCGGCGGCGGCGACACCGGTGCCGCGATCGTTGTGCGGATGCAGGCTCAACACGATGCTGTCGCGCCGCGCCAGATTGCGGTGCATCCATTCGATCTGGTCGGCATAGATGTTGGCGCTCGACATTTCGACGGTGGCGGGCAGGTTGACGATGGCTTTCTTTTCCGGCGTCGGCTGCCACACGTCCAGCACCGCGTCGGTGATGTCGCGGGCGAATTCCAGCTCGGTGCCGGTGAAGCTTTCCGGCGAATACTGGAACAGGATTTCCCCGTCCGTCACCTGGTCCGCCAATTCGCGCACCAGCTTGGTGCCGTCGGCGGCGATTTCGATGATGCCGTCCATGTCCATGCCGAAGACGACGCGGCGTTGCGTCGTCGACGTCGAGTTATACAGGTGCACGATGGCGCTTTTCGCGCCTTTGATGGCCTCGAAGGTGCGCCGGATCAACGGCTCGCGCGACTGCGTCAGCACCTGGATGGTGACGTCGTCGGGGATCATGTCTTCTTCGATCAACTGGCGGCAGAAATCGAAATCGGTCTGCGAGGCGGCGGGGAAGCCGACCTCGATTTCCTTGAAGCCGATCTCGACCAGCTTCTCGAACATGCGGCGTTTGCGTTCCGGCCCCATCGGCTCGATCAGCGCCTGGTTTCCGTCACGCAGATCGACCGAGCACCAGACCGGCGCTTTTTCGATGACGCGCGACGGCCATTGCCGGTCGGGCAGATCGACGGGTTTGAAGGGTACGTATTTCGCGCCCGGCGTCATTGCGGGCTTTGCGGTTGCTTTGCTCATTTTTCGTCTCCTGGACCGGGGCACGCGGCCGTCCGGGTCCTTTTGTATGCTCTATCCGAATGTGTGAAACGGCTTCGGAACCGACCGCCGGGCAGCCGTGGGATTACCGGCGGCGGCTGGTAAGTCGTAGACGCGCAAAACCGGTGCGCTCGGCATACGGCAAGGAAACATGTGTTCTGGTGGGCTTCATGATGTCTGGCTCAATAAAGAGGAAAAACGATACGCGCAACGGTGACCCGGCGTCCTGTCAGGACCCCGGGGTGATAAGGCTTAGGCCAAGCGCGTTGTTTTTCGTCAACATCATGCGGGAAAGGTAGGCGAGCGCGCGTGCGCGGTCAAGTCCCGGCGTCGGCGGGTGCGATCCGCGCCAGCAACCCGCGCAGCACCTGCCGTTCGGCGTCGTCCAGTTCGCGCAGCATGCGGGTCTCGGTCTCGACATGCGAAGCGACGATCTCGTCGGCAAGTGCGAAGCCCGCGTCGGTGAGCGCGATCCGAAGCCCACGGCGGTCGCCCGGTGCGACGCGCCGTTCGATCAGGCCGCGTTTTTCGAGCCGGTCGAGCCGGTTCGTCATCGCCGACGTCGACAGCATCATGTCCTTGGCAAGGTCCGACGGCGACAACGTGTTGTCGCGGCCCTGACGGCGCAGCGCCAGCAGAACGTCGAAGCCCGCCAGATCGAGGTCATGGGGCGCGAGGTTGGCGAGTACGCCCCGGCGCAGCCGTTCTCCGGCGCGCCAGACTTCGCCACAGACCGCCATCGGCGTGGCGTCGAGGTCGGGGCGTTCGCGGCGCCATTGCGCGACGATATCGTCGAGCGGCTTTTCATTCGCGGCGGCGTCGGCGGCCGGCATCTTCCCGTGTTGACTCATCGGGTGTCCCTGTCTATATAGTTTGATATCAAATTATTTGATATCGAATAATCGAACTTCAAATCATCCTGCATGGAATAGCCATTCAGGGTCCTGGTGTAAAGGAGGAAGCAATGATACCGGAACGAACCCCCGACTATCCGATCGCAGATGTGTTTCTCGACCGTTGGTCGCCGCGCGCTTTTGACGGCAGCGACATGCCCGGTCACGACCTGATGACGGTTCTTGAAGCCGCCCGCTGGGCGCCTTCGGCCTACAACATCCAGCCGTGGCGGTTCTTGTATGCGCACCGTGGCGATCCGCATTGGGACGGGTTTCTGGCAGTGCTGGACCCGTTCAACGCCGCGTGGGCGGAAAACGCCTCGGCGCTGGTCTTCGCGCTTTCCGACACGCGTATAACCGATCCGCAGGGCGGCGGAGAGTCGCTGTCGACGACGCATCGCTTCGATACCGGTGCCGCGTGGGCGCAATTGGCGTTGCAGGCAACGATGTCGGGATATCAGGCACACGCCATGGCGGGGGTCGACTTCGACAAGGCACGCGAAACGCTGTGCGTGCCCGAACGGTATGCCATCGAAATCGCCATTGCGCTTGGCAGGCAGAGCACGCCGTCATCGCTGCCGGCGGACCTTCGCGCCCGGGAAAAACCGAGCGGACGATTGCCGCTTGCCGAGATCGCATTCGCCGGGCCGTTTCCGTATGCATCGGAAGATGAGAGGCGTTCGGCATGAGCGCGGTAACCGAATCGGCTCCGGCCTTGGCGGTGCCGCCACAGATGCGGATACACATGGCGGCGCTGGGCGCGACGGTTCTGGTGGCGACGTCGTTTCCGGTCGGCGCGGCGATTACCAATGGGCTCGACAGTGTGGTCCTGACGTTGCTGCGGTTCGCGCTGGCGGCGCTGCTGTTCGCGCCCATCGTGTACCTGCGTTACGGCCTTGTCGTGCCAAGCGTGCGCGACCTTGCCCGGTATGGGGCGATCAGCGCCTGTCTGGTCGGGTTCTTCTGGGGCATGTTTTCGGCATTACGCTATACCTCGGCATTGAACACGGCGGCGATCTTCGCGTTGACGCCGGTGATCACGGCCGGGTTCGCGGCGGTACTTTTGCGCCAGCGCCCGAGCCCGGCGGCGCGGCTCGCCCTGGTGCTCGGTTTCGTCGGGGCGACATGGGTCGTTTTCAGGGGCGATGCGGCAGCATTGGCCGCGCTCGATCTCGGCAAGGGAGACCTGATCTTTCTCGGCGCGACGATCATGATGGCGCTCTACAGCACGCTCGTGAAGCGTCTGCATCGGGGCGAACCGATGGCGCAGATGACCTTCTGGACGCTGGTCACCGGGACGTTCTGGCTGTCTTTGCTGGCGGCACCGAAGCTGGCGGAGATCGCCTGGGCCGAGGTTTCGCTTTCGGTCTACGGCGGCATTGTCTATCTCGCCGTGTTCACGACGCTGGTCACGTTTTTCGTGTATCAGTGGAGCATGGCGCACATCGGGCCGACCCGGGTGATGGCTTATACGTATCTCAATCCGCTTCTGGTGCTGGCAATCGGGTTCGCGCTCGGTGAGGGGCTGCCACCGTCGGCGACGTACCCGGGCATGGTTCTGGCGGTCGCGGCCACCGTGATCGTGCAGCGCGCACCGGCATCCCGGTAATAACCGGATGAATTGGCGAGAAAAATGGATAGGTGCGGTATTTCGAATTGGCTCTTTTGAATGCGTGTATAATCGACGATGAATAGGGCCATCTGAAAAGGAGCCGCTCGATGACTGCCGTTACACAAAAACCCAGCGTTTGCCCGCTCGATTGCCCGGACACCTGCAGCCTGACGGTCGGTGTCGACGGCGCGCGCATCGTTTCCGTCAAAGGCTCCGACGCCAATCCGTATACGGCGGGGGCGATCTGCACCAAGGTCACGACGTCGTATCCTGAATTCGTGCATGGCGACGGGCGGCTGACCGAGCCGCTCGGGCGCACCGGGCCGCGCGGCACAGGCGCGTTCGAGCCGATCTCGTGGGACGAAGCATTGGCGCGCATTCATGCCGGTCTGGCCGGCGCCATCGACGCGCACGGACCGCAATCGGTGCTGCCGCTCAACTATGCCGGACCGCATGGCGAGATCGCCGGCGGCTCCATGGACCGGCGTTTCTTTCACAAGCTCGGCGCGACGCTCCTGAACCGGGGGCCGCTGTGCGGCGGGGTGCGCGGCACGGCCTATACCAGTCTCTATGGCGGGGCGCCGGGCATGGCGCCGGAACAGGCGCGGGACGCCGATCTGATCGTCGTCTGGGGCAACAACGTGACGGTGTCCAACCTGCATCTGGCGCGTGTCATCAAGGCGGCGCGGGCGAAGGGCGCGAAGTTGATCGTCATCGATCCCAAGCGCACCAAGATCGCCGAGCAGGCGGATCTGTACATACAAATTGCGCCCGGCACGGACGTGGTCCTGGCGCAGGCGCTGGCCGCGGAACTGGAACGGCGCGATGCGTTCGATCAGGCCTTTATCGACAAGTGGGTGGCGGGCGTCGATGTCTATATGGACGAAGCGCGGCAATACGACATCGCTCGCATGACGGAAATTACCGACGTCACCGCCGAGCAGTTCCACGAGATCGCCGATTGGTATGCACGCGCCGACAAGGTCGCGGTATCCGTCGGCAACGGCATCGAGCGGGGGGCGAGCGGCGGTGCCGGGCTGCGCGCCGCCATGGCGCTGCAGGCTTTAACGGGTAATCACGGCCGCGAAGGCGCGGGCGTGTTCGCCAAGCCGGGACTGGCGATCCCGAAAACCACCGACAAGCTGCAACGCCCCGACCTGGTCCCGGCCGGTACGCGGACGCTCAATATCGTCGATGCCGGCAAGGCGATCCTCGACGAGACGCTGAACCCGAAAATCGCCGCGGTCTTTATCTATAATCACAACCCGGTGGCGGTGCACCCGGATCAGAACCGCATGCGCCGGGCCTTGTCGCGCGACGATCTGTTCGTCTGCGGCGCCGACGTGGTAATGACGGACAGTCTTTTGTATTGCGACGTGATCCTGCCGGCGGCATCGCACTTCGAATTCGACGATATCTATGGCGCATACGGGACCAGCTATCTGCAGCGTGCCGAACCGGTTATCCCGTGCGTCGGCCAGTCGAAACCGAACACCGAGATTTTCCGCCTGCTGGCGGCGCGTTTCGGCTTCGACGACGACATCTTCAAGGCCGACGACCGGCAACTGATGGACGATGCCATCGATGCCTCGGATCCGCGCATGAAGGGATTGCGTCCGTCGGAAATTCCACTCGATGCTGCGTTCGACATGTCCATCGACGGCGATGCGCCGAAGGTGATGTGCAAGACCGTGTTTCCCGCGACCGAAAGCGGCCGCATCGAATTGTTTTCGCAAGCGCTCGAAGACAAGTGGGGTGCGGGCATTCCGAAATACCGCCCGGCGGAAAAGACCCGTCCCTTCACGGTGATCACGCCGTCGTCGTCAAAACGGACCAATGCCACGTTCGGCAGTTGTGCGCCTTCGGCGGGGCCGGAGATCGTCGAAATCCATCCCGACGATGCGAAAACGCACGGTATCGCCGACGGGGCCGCGGTGCGGCTGTCGAACGATCTTGGGCAGGTTACCCTGACGGCGAAGATCAGCAAGGCGGTCAAGCCGGGCGTGCTGTATTCGCCCAAGGGCACGTGGCTCGCATCATCGGAGACGGGGCAAACGGTCAACGCGTTGATCCCGGCGGATATCCGCGCCGATATCGAGGACGGGGCGGCTTATAACGAGACCTTCGTCGACATCGAAGCCGCGTAACGGCGCACGCTTAGCCCGGTTGTACTCAGCCCGGTTTCTTGGCGTGCACCAGATGCGTCAGGCCGGGGATCGCTTCGCTGTCCTCGATGTCCACGAAGCCGACTTCTTGCATCTGCTTGGTGACCCAGCCCGCCGTCACCGAATGCGCATCGGGCGTGAAGGCCATGTGCTGTAGCTGCCACAGCGCCGCCATCGACGGACCTTCACGATCATCCGCAACCATGAAGTCGTGCACCATGAAGGTGCCGCCGGCGGCAAGGTTTTCGAACGCACGTTCGATCAGCGTCGGCACTTCGGCACCGGGCACACCGCTGAACAGATACGACATCAAGATCGCATTCTGCTCGGTCGGCCATTCCGCCGTCAAAGCGTTGCCGGGGATGTAGCGCACCCGGTCGATCATGCCGGCCTCGGTGATGAAGCGCCAGCCGATCTCGCTGACGTTGGGGAAATCGATGATCGTCGAGACCAGTTCCGGATTGGCTTCGAGCAGGCGGATCGTCATGGCGCCGGTGCCGCCGCCGACGTCGAGCAGGTTCTTGGCGCCGGTCAGATCGACCGTTTTTGCGATGGTCCGTCCGGGGCCGAGCGAGCCGGCGTGCTGGGCGTTGGAATAAAGCGCCGCCTGTTCCGGGTCCGACATCCAGTGCTGATAGGAATCCACCGCTTCCGGGTCGAGCGTGCCGTCCATGACGTTATTCAGCTGACCCAAAAACGGATACATCTGCTGATCGATCTGATAGCGCAGGTAGTCGCCGAAATCGTACTTTGACTCGCGCGACAGGAAGGCGTCGGCGCCCGGCGCGTTGGCGTATTTTTCGTCGTTGTATTCGGCGAGCCCGATGCTCGACAGCGCCGTCATCAGCGTCTCGATACGGTTTTCCGGCACCGACGTAATCGCGGCGATTTCGGTAATCGATTTCGGCCCGTCGGACAGGTGCGTGAAGACGTCGATGTGCAGGCCGGCGAACAAAGCCTTCGAGGCCATGAAGCCAAAGGCGATCCGCGATACATCCTCGGCACTTTCGGCCAGTTTCGCATACATGATGAGTCGTTCTCCCGTTTCTGATTCGGACCGGGCAGGGGGATGCAAAACGCATCCCGTGGCGGCAGGACAGGAGCGTCCGACCGCGAAGCTGGCCCCTGGACGGGGCGCCTGATCCGGAAATTGTGCGGCACGGCGGTGCCACTTGCTGAGGTCAGCTTAAGAATTATCGCCCGGGGGGCAAGGGCGGGCCTGGGGATAACAGGCGATCCGGCGGCTGTTCATCAAATCTTCAACCAGCGGTCGGACACTGGGCGCACGGGAAAAGTGCATTCCACACAATGACACGTTAAAGTATATATTAATGAAAATTGCACGTATTATTATTTTTGCGTTGACGGCGTTGATGACGGCGCAAACGGGCGCGTATGCGGGGGAAACCTGCGGTTGCGACGTTTCGCCGGCGACGGTCCGCGCTTATGACGCCGCGCTGTTCGAGGCCGATACGGCAGATACGTCGCGCCTGCATACGCCATACGGAGCGCCCATCGTGCGGGCATCGGATGTGCGCATTGTCGAACTGGCGCAGCCGCACTGGTTGACGGGATATGACCCGGATCGCCGCATGCCGCTTTGGGTCGCGTACCGGCTGACGGCGGCGGACGTCGCGGCCCGGCGTAAGCGCACCCAATGTTTTCGCCCCGACCCGCGCGTGTCTGTGACCGAGGGCGGGACACGCTGCGCGTCATACAAGAATGACGGCATGGACCGGGGCCATATGGTGCCGAGCGCGGACATGCGGCGCAGCGAGCGGGCGATGGTGAATACCTATGTCTTTACCAATATCGCGCATCAGTATCCGGGATTTAACCGCTCGCTGTGGCGCGATCTGGAGGTGCGTATCCGCGCCATGGCCCGGCTGCGCGGCACGGTATATGTGCTGAGCGGCGCCGTCTTCGATCACGATACCGACGGCCGTCCCGATGCGCCGACCGCCGCGCCGCACCCGGCGAAAACCGGTCGGCCCGCCGCTGCTATCGCCAGTCATTTCTATAAGGTCGCCATCGTGCCCGGTGCAGAGGGCGCGCCGCCGGAAATCCACGCATGGCTGCTCGGCCACGAAAACATCACGACAACGCGCGCCCAGTCGCGGCGCATGCTCAATGCGGCAAGGGTCCCTCTGGAGATCATCGAAAGAATGAGCGGCCTGGATATCGCACCTGCGCTGAACGACGTGCGGCTCGTGCGCCGCGCAGACTAGCGCCGCCCGGTCGCGATCATGTGGCCCGGCGGGCCAATGCCAACCCGATGCCCGTGCCGATTAACAGCGTACCGGTAATGCCGTGGCGCAGCCGCGCCTTTTTTGCACCGACCAGCCAGTTGCGCGCGCGTCCGGCGACGACGGCATAAAACCCGTCCAGCAGAAACGCCAGCACCATGAAGGTGACGCACAGCAGTGTGATTTGCGGGGCGTAGGGGCGCGCCGGATCGATGAACTGCGGGAAGAAGGCGACGAAGAAGAACACCGTTTTCGGGTTGGTGATGGCGATGACGAAGCCGTGCCAGAAAACGCCTTTCGGTTTTTCGTCCGGGGGCAGAACCTCGTCGGTGCCGGGTTTGGCGGCCAACGCGGTGCGCCATTCACGTGCGCCCAGATACACCAGATACGCAACCCCCGCCCAGCGGATCCACTCGAAGATATCGGCGGCGACGGCAAGCACCGTCGACAGCCCGAGCGCGCCCGCCGTGATCAGCACCGTCGATCCCGAGTTCGCGCCGATCACCGTGCGGATCCCCGTCGCCGTTCCATGCTTCAGTGCATTGGCGATGACCAAAGTCACGATCGGCCCCGGCATCAGTATCAGCAGCGCGGTGGCGAAGATAAAGGCGGCGTAAAGTTCCGGCTCGATGGGCATGGGACGTTCCTCGGGTTTTGCTTGGCATGAGCAATCCACCGTTCTTTGGGTCTGTCAACGCCAATGCGTCGGTGCTAGGGTGCCGTCACGTTCTCGGGGCGGGGTGTAATTCCCCACCGGCGGTAGGTGCCCACGATCAAGTATCCGATGGCACGAGCCCGCGAGCGCCCGGCGGTTTTTTCCGTCGGGGTCAGCAGATCCGGTGAGATGCCGGAGCCGACGGTCATAGTCCGGATGGAAGAGAACAATGCACCGGCCCGCGCTTGCGGGTGCGGGGCATGAGTCCCGATTGCGTACGGTTCAAATGCGTTCAGGAGCACGTACCGCAATGACTGCAGACATCAAGAAAATTGCCTACATCCAGGCCCGCTGGCACGCCGACATCGTCGACCGAGCACTCGTCGGTTTCGAGGAATGTCTCGCCGAGGCCGGCTATGACATGCCGATCGAGGTGATGAACTTCGCCGGCGCGTTCGAATTGCCGCTCGCCGCCAAGCGTCTGGCGCAACGCGACGACATCGCGTGCGTCGTCGCTTGCGGCTTCGTCGTCGACGGCGGCATCTACCGCCACGAATTCGTCGCAGAGGCCGTCGTCTCGGGGCTGATGCAGGTGCAACTGGAAACCGGCACGCCGGTGTTCTCGGTGGTGCTCACGCCGCACAATTTCCAGGAAACCGAAGAACAGATCAATTTCTTCAAGGGGCACTTCGTCACCAAGGGTCGGGAAGCCGCTGATGCGGTGATGGGGACGCTCGCCGTTCATGAAGAACTGGATGCGGCTTAAGATCAGAAAAACAACCCTCGTCATCCCGGCCGCGCGCCGGCGTGAACCCGGTGCAAGAGCCGGGACCCATTCTTCCCATGCCGCAAGCCTGGCTATGGGTCCCGGATCGTAAGCCTCACAACCGAAACCTGCCGGTTTCGGGTTCGTCTAACGTCCGGGATGACGAGGGCTCAGAGCTTCTTGGTATAAACGTACTCGACCGAGTTTGACGCATCGGCGCGCTGCACGAGGCCGGGCTGGCGGATGTAGTCGAGCCGTTCGTAAAGGCGGTGCGCGTCGAGGAAGCGTGAATCCGTGTACAGCATGATCATCTCGGCGTTCATCTCGTCCCTCGCGGTGCGCTCGACCAGTTCGCAGAGCGTTTCGCCGAGACCGCGCCCGCGCGCCGCATCGGAAACGTATAACTTGCCGAGACGCGCAAGGTGCGGTGCATCCGTCGGCGTCAGGGCAATGGTGCCGCATATGCGGCCCTGGCATTCGGCAACCCAGAACTTGCCGCCAAGCCGGTTGAAAGCCGTTCGCGGTGTTTTCAGTTCCGGCTCTTCCTCGTCGACCAGCAGAACGCAGCCCTGGAATTCCGAATAGACCTCGCCGATCAGCGTGATGATTTGTTCGGCGTCGGCGTCGGTCGCCTCGCGGACAATGGCGTCCGCAACGCGGGCGGCGATTTCCACGGGCTCTTCAAGATTGGCGGCGGCGATTGCGGGTCCCATGATCAGTTCCTGCCTTCCAGCAAGCCCCGCGCGATGACCTGCGCCTGAATTTCAGCCGCACCTTCAAAGATGTTGAGGATGCGCGCATCGCACAGCACGCGGGATATCGGGTATTCCAGCGCATAGCCGTTGCCGCCGTGAATCTGCAAAGCACCGTCGGCGTTCGACCATGCAACGCGCGCCGCCAGCAGCTTGGCCATGCCGGCCTCGATGTCGCAGCGCCGTTCACTGTCTTTTTCGCGGCCCGAGAAATAGGTGATCTGCCGCGCGATCATGGTTTCCACCGCCATCCACGCGATCTTGCCGTGCACACGCGGGAAGGCATAGATCGGCTTGCCGAACTGGATGCGCCCGGTGGCGTATTCGAGACCCAGCTCCATGGCGTTCTGCGCCACGCCGACGGCGCGCGCCGCGGTCTGGATGCGGGCACTTTCGAACGTTGCCATCAATTGTTTGAAGCCCTGGCCTTCCTCGCCGCCGAGCAACTGTTCGGCGGGGACTTCCATGGCGTCGAAGCCAAGTTCGTATTCCTTCATGCCGCGATAGCCGAGCACCTCGATCTCGCCGCCGGTCATGCCCGGTTTCGGGAACGGATCGTCCTCAGAGCCGCGCGGCTTTTCGACCAAGAGCATCGACAGGCCCTTGTAGCCCGCTTCGTCGGCGTTGGTGCGGACCAGCAGGGTCATCATGTCGGAGCGGGACGCATGCGTGATCCAGGTCTTGTTGCCGGTCACTTTATACGTATCGCCGTCCTTTACCGCGCGGGTCTTGAGCGAGGCCAGGTCCGACCCGGTGCCGGGTTCGGTGAAGACTGCCGTCGGCAGCAATTCGCCCGACGCGATCAACGGCAGGTAATGTTCCTTTTGTGCATCGGTACCGCCAAGGCGGATCAGCTCGGCGGCGATTTCCGATCGCGTGCCGAGCGAACCGACGCCGATATAGGCGCGGCTGAGTTCCTCGGTGACGACGCACATCGCCATCTTGCCGAGGCCGAGACCGCCGAAATCTTCCGGCACGGTCAGGCCGAACACGCCCAGTTCCGCCATCTGCTCGACGATTTCGATCGGGATTAGGTTGTCCTTGAGGTGCCATTCGTGGGCGTGCGGCTGAACCTGTTCCTCGGCGAAGCGGCGGAACTGATCGCGCACCATGTCGAGCGTCTCGTCGGACAGGCCCGGCGCACCGAAATGGCCGTCTTCGATCAATTGGGCGATGCGGGCGCGCACGGCGCCCGTGTTGCCATGCGCCTGCAGGGTCTGCACGGCGTCGGTGTGGAATGCGGTCATTTCGGCGGCGCCGATGCCGATGTCGCCGGGGCGGATCATTTCCAACTGGCTGATGGCGATGCCGCCCGAAAGCTGGTTCAGATATTCGCCGTAGGCGGCCTGCACCATCAATTGTTCAAGTTCGCCGAAGCGGCCTTCGGCATCAAGCCGCTTGCCCCATTCCAGCATCTGGCGGAGCCCCTCGACATAGGTCGCGACCCAGGCCAGGCCGTGCACTTCGGTCTGATATTTTTCGACCAGCGGACCTTTGACTCGGCCGTCGACGACGACCATTTTCTGCAGGTGCTGTCGGGTTTCCGCAAACAACTGCTCGGCAGCCGGCAGTGCGGCTTCCGCCGTCGCCAGCAGACCGTCCATCAACGGCTGTTCGGAATTGCCGCTTGCGTCCATTTTAGTGCTCCCCATCGCTCCCCGTCGCGACGTCCGCCGGTTATTCCGGCGTTGCGCGCCAGCAGGTTATCGGCTGGCACTGGCCCCGGCAAGTGACCGGGGGGCCGGTTTCCCGGCGGCGTCGCGCGGAAAGCTGTCCTAGCCCTCGATGCAGTCTTCGATCGTGCGCCGGCCGGGTTTCTTGGCCTGCACCAGCACCGCCATGTTGCCCGGCTTGTGCTGGTTTCTGAGCATCTTCATGTGCGCCGCGGGAATGTCGTCCCACGAGAACACTTCCGACATGCACGGATCGATACGGCGTTCGACAACCAGATTGTTGGCCTGGCTGGCCTGCATCAGGTTGGCGAAGTGGCTGCCCTGGATACGTTTCTGGCGCATCCACACGAAGCGCGCGTCCATGGTCAGGTTGTAACCGGTGGTGCCGGCGCAGAACACGACCATGCCGCCGCGTTTGACGATGTTGCAGCTGACCGGGAAGGTGGCCTCGCCCGGATGCTCGAACACGAAGTCGACGTCGTTGCCCTTGCCGGTGATATCCCAGATCGCCTTGCCGAACTTGCGCGTCTCTTTCATGTAGTCCTTGAAGCCGTCGCCGTTGACCGGCGGCAACTGACCCCAGCAATTGAAGTCCTTGCGGTTGATGACGCCCTTGGCGCCGAGGCTCATGACGAAGTCGCGTTTGTCTTCATCCGAGATGACGCCGATGGCGTTGGCGCCGGACACGGCGCAAAGCTGCACCGCCATGGCGCCGAGGCCGCCCGATGCGCCCCACACCAGAACGTTGTGGCCCGGACGCAGGATGTGCGGACGGTGGCCGAACAACATCCGGTAAGACGTCGCCAGCACCAGCGTGTAACACGCGCTTTCTTCCCACGTCAGGTGCTTCGGGCGTTCCATGCACTGCCGGTCCTGCACGCGCGCGAACTGCGCGAACGAGCCGTCCGGAGTCTCGTAACCCCAGATACGCTGCGAGGTCGAGAACATCGGATCGCCGCCGTTGCATTCCTCGTCGTCGCCGTCGTCCTGATTACAGTGCACGACGACTTCGTCGCCGACCTTGAAGCGGGTCACCTTGGAGCCGACCGCATAGACGATGCCCGACGCATCCGAGCCGGCGATGTGATAATCGGCCTTGTGATAATCGAACGGCGAGATCGGCGTGCCGAGCGCGGCCCACACGCCGTTGTAGTTGACGCCCGCCGCCATAACCATGATCAGGACGTCGTGGCTGTCCAGTTCCGGCGTGTCGACGACTTCGACCTGCATGGCGGTATCCGGCTCGCCGTGGCGTTCGCGGCGGATCGCCCAAGCGTACATCTGCTTCGGCACATGTCCGAGCGGCGGAATTTCGCCAAGCTCATACAGGTCCTTCTTCGGCAGGTCCGGGTGAAAATCGATAATCTCTGCGGCTTCGGTCATTGGTTCGTCCCCTGTCGTCTTGACGCGTCGTCTTTATTGCCGATCCGTCGCACGCCTCCCACAACCTGCTGACGGTCCCCTTTTTTGCGTTGCAAATTTGTTGCATCGCAATATGACGAATAAACGGATTTCACTTTCTTCGCAATGCACAATTTGCTACGTTGCAAAAAAATTTTCCGGGTTTTTGAAATAAAATTACGCGGAACTGGATTTTGTGGGTTTTTATTGTTTGGGGGCTTCGGGTTAATGACACAAAATTACGTTGCGGGCGAAAAAGCCATTGCTGCAGATGCTAACGCCGAAACGCCGGTAAAACCCGACCGCCCTTGGCTTTTCCGCACCTATTCGGGGCATTCTTCGGCAGCCGAATCGAATAAGCTGTACCGTTCCAACCTGGATCGCGGCCAAACGGGGCTTTCCATCGCCTTCGATCTGCCGACGCAAACGGGTTATGACAGCGACAGTCCGCTGGCGCGCGGCGAGGTCGGCAAGGTCGGCGTGCCGATTTCGCACCTGGGCGACATGGAAGTGCTTCTGGACGGTATCCCGCTCGATAAGATGAACACGTCGATGACCATCAACGCACCGGCGGCATGGTTGCTGGCGCTGTACGTGGCGACGGCGGAACGCCAGGGCGTGGCCCGCGACCAATTGTCCGGAACGGTGCAGAACGACATCATCAAGGAATACCTGTCGCGCGGCACCTATATCTTTCCGCCCGCGCCGAGCCTGAAACTGATCGCCGACGTCGTCAGCTTCACGTACCGCGAGATCCCCAAGTGGAATCCGACCAACGTCTGTTCGTACCACCTGCAGGAAGCGGGCGCGACCCCGGTGCAGGAACTGGCTTATGCGCTGGCCATCGCCATCGAGGTTCTGGACCGGGTGCGGCCGCTGGTCCCGGCCGACGAGTTCCCGACCGTGGTCGGGCGCATCAGCTTTTTCGTCAACGCCGGGGTCCGCTTCATCACCGAGATGTGCAAGATGCGCGCCTTCACCGAATTGTGGGACGACATCTGCCGCGAACGTTACGGCGTCGAGGACGCGAAACTTAGGCGCTTCCGCTATGGGGTGCAGGTCAATTCGCTGGGCCTGACAGAGCAACAGCCGGAAAACAACGTCTATCGTATCCTTCTGGAAATGCTCGCCGTGACGCTGTCGAAGAACGCCCGCGCGCGGGCCGTGCAGTTGCCGGCATGGAACGAGGCTTTGGGTCTGCCGCGCCCGTGGGATCAGCAATGGTCGCTCAGGCTGCAACAGATCGTTGCCTACGAAACGGACCTTCTGGAATACGGCGATCTGTTCGACGGCTCGCCGGTGATCGACGCCAAGGTCGCCGAGCTGAAGGCCGGTGCGCTCAAGGAACTGGCGCAGATCGAGGATATGGGCGGCGCCGTGGCGGCGGTGGAAAATTCCTACATGAAGCGGCGGCTGGTCGAAAGCAACGCGCGGCGGCTGGCGGCGATCGAACGCGGCGATCAGCCGGTCATCGGCGTCAACCGTTACACGGACGCCGAACCCTCGCCGCTGACCACGGGCGACGGCTCGATCATGACCGTCGATGCGCGGGCCGAGAAAGAGCAGATCGAACGCCTTGCGGCGTGGCGCGACGCGCGCGACGACGCAAAGGTCGAAGCGGCGCTGAGCGAATTGAAAGCCGCCGCGACCGAGGGCCGCAACATCATGGAGCCGTCCATCGCCTGTGCGCACGCGGGTGTGACGACCGGCGAATGGGCCGAGGTGTTGCGCGACGTGTTCGGCGAATACCGTGCGCCGACCGGCGTCGGCGGGGCGGCGTCGGGCACGCATGACGAAATGGACGCGATCCGCACGCGCGTCGACGGGCTGGAAAACGTGCTCGGCACGCGGCTCAAGATGCTGGTCGGCAAGCCGGGACTGGACGGGCATTCCAACGGCGCCGAACAGATCGCGGTCCGCGCCCGCGATGCGGGCCTCGAAGTCGTTTACGAAGGCATCCGCCTGACGCCTGATGAAATTGTCCAGGCGGCGTTGCAGGAAGGCGTGCACGTGATCGGGCTATCGATCCTTTCCGGCTCGCATGTGACGCTGGTCGCCGACATTGTCGAAAAGATGCAGGCGGCGGGCTTGTCCGACGTACCGGTCGTGGTCGGCGGCATCATTCCGCCGGAAGACGAAAAGGCACTGCTGGAAAGCGGCGTCGCCGCCGTCTACACGCCCAAGGATTTCGACCTGACGCAAATCCTCGACGGCATCGTCTCCATTGTCGAGGACGCCAACAAACAGGCGGCGTGAGGCAACACGAAACACAGCCGCCATCCCAAACTTGATTTGGGACCCATCCTTCGAGACGGCCTTTCAGGCCTCCTCAGGATGAGGATGTGAAAGCCTCATGCTGAGGAGCGAAGCGTCTCGAAGCATGAGACAACACGAAACACAGCCGTCATCCCAAACTTGATTTGGGATCCATGCGAATGCGTACTGTGCCTGGGATTGTTTTATGGACCCTGAAACAGGTTCAGCGTGACGCGCGGGGTCGGGTTGAAAATGACCCGCCACGACAGGCCGATAACCGGCGTCCGCCTTATTTGCGTTTCGGTACGATGACGTTGACCGGGCCGTCCTTGATGGATTTGGCGGCAGGGTTTTCGACGGCCGGTTTCATGGCGTCGTGGAGAAATTTGACGACGCCGTCCTGACGCTTTTTGAGAATTGGCGACCAGGTGACGAAAAGGCCGCCGTTGACTTCGTAACTGGCGATATCGTCGTCGGCAGCAGCGCGGTCGATGGCGTGGCCGAGGTTGTCGCTGGCGCCGACATAGACCCACTGCGGCTTGACCCCGGAATGCCAGACCACAAAGACGCCGGACACGCCGTTCAGGCGTTCGGCGTCGGTTTCGAGCGTGCTCAGGCGATAGAATTTTCCATGCGCGTTGCGAACCCATTCCGGGTCCAGCGGTGGACCTTCATACGCGGGGGCCGGTTTATTCTTTTTGAATCTGCTGAACATGTTCCTGCTGACATTTGTTTTTGCCGCCGGGGTTCACGCCCGGCGCGGTGTTTCATGCCTCCGTGATTAATGCGGAGTTCGTAAAAAATGTATAAATTCGGCAAGCTTTCTCATTTTGCGAAAATAGCTTTCTCAAATCACGGTTTTGCGAAATCTTCCGGATGGCGTAGTTTGAGCCAAAGGAGACATCCATGGAAATAGACCGCATCGACCATTTCGTGCTGACCGTCCGCGACATCGACGCGACGTGTGCTTTCTACGAACGTGCGCTTGGCATGAAGCGCGAAACTTTCGGCGAAGGCCGCACGGCTTTGAAATTCGGCCGCCAGAAAATCAACCTTCATGCTTCCGGCTGGGAATTGCAACCGAATGCGCGCCGCCCGCATCCGGGCAGCGGCGATTTTTGCCTGATCACCCGGACACCGATGGCGGACGTCGTCGCACATCTGCAGGCGGCGGGGGTTGAAATCGAACTGATGCCGAGCCAGCGCACCGGCGCCACCGGGCCGATTAACTCGGTCTATTTTCGCGACCCGGACGAAAACCTGGTCGAAATCTCGAACTATGCGGACGAAATCGATGCCTGAACAAAATACCGATGCGACAGCGGACGAAAGCGACATTACCGGGCCCCTCTCGGGGTTGACGGTCCTCGAACTGGGGCATTTCATCGCGGCGCCTTTCTGCACACGCGTGCTGGCCGACCTCGGCGCTGACATCATCAAGGTCGAACCGCCGGGGCGCGGTGATCCGGTGCGGACCTGGGGCGCAATCCCCGACGGTGAACGTTCGTCGGCTTGGTGGTCCGTGCATGGCCGCAACAAGCGGTGCGTCACCGCCGATCTGCGCAATCCCGAAGGCATCGCGCTGGTCAAGAAACTGATCGAACACGCCGACGCCGTGGTGGAAAACTTCAAGCCGGGGCAACTGGCGAAATGGGGGTTGAGCGTCGACGACATTGCCGCCGTCAATCCGGACGCTGTCGTCGTGCAGATTTCCGGCTACGGACAGACCGGCCCCTATCATAAACGTGCTGCCTTCGGGGTCATTGGCGAAGCGGTCGGCGGCATCCGTCACCTGACCGGTTATCCCAGGGACGTCAGCGATCTGCCGCCGGTGCGTACCGGGGTTTCCATCGGTGACAGCATCGCCGGGCTGTACGGCGCCATCGGCCTGCTGGCGGCATTGTTCGAAAAGAACGCCGGGCGCGGACGGCCGGGCCGCACCGTCGATGTGGCGCTGACCGAGTGCGTGCTCAGCATGCTCGAAGGTTGCCTGCCGGAATACGGCCTGATGGACAAGGTGCGCCAGCCGCACGGCTCGACCATTCCGACGGCGGCACCGTCCAGCGCCTATCCGTCCGCCGACGGGCGCTGGTTCCTGATCGGCGCCAATTCCGATGCGTTGTTCGCCAAGCTGTGCGGCGTCATGGAGCGTCCCGATATGTTGTCCGATCCGCGCTACGTGGATAACCCGAGCCGGGTCCGCAACATGTCGGACCTGGATGCGGAAATCGCCGCGTGGACACGGCAATTCGCGCTGGAGGATCTGGAGGAAATGATCGCCGGTGTCGATATCCCGTCGACGCGCATCTACGATGTCGCGGATATCGCGCAGGACCCGCAGTTCCTGGAACGCAAAATGGTGCAGACCGTCAAGGATCCGCGCCTCGGCGATGTGCTGCATCCGGGCGTGGTGCCGATGATGCCCGACGCCGAGACCGGCGGCACATCGGGCGGCGTGCGCTGGGCCGGTCCCGCCATCGGCGAACACAACGACGACGTGCTGGGCGGACTGCTCGGTATGGACGCAGATGAAATCGAACGTTTGAAGAAGGAAGGTGTCATATGAGCACGAAAGACAGCGTCATCCTGTGCGACGTCGCACCGCGCGACGGCTTTCAGGTCGTCCCGACGTGGATTCCAACCGAAACCAAGGTCCGCGTCATCGAGGGACTGGCCGCCGCCGGCATGAAACGGATCGAGGCCGGGGCCTTCGTCAGTCCCAAGCACGTGCCGCAAATGGCGGACACCGCCGAGGTGCATGCCACGGTGAAGGTGCCGGAAGGCACCGCGCTGACGACACTGGTGCCGAACCTGCGCGGTGCGGAAAACGCACTCGCCGCCGGTTGCCCGGACATCGGCTATGTATTTTCGGTTTCCGAAAGCCATAACGAGTCGAACGTGCGCCGCCCGGTCGCGGCGTCGATCGCGGAACTGGGCGAGGTCATCGCCGCGGGCAAGGACCACGACGGCTTCAAGCTCCGTGTCAACGCGGCGACGTCGTTCGATTGCCCGTTCGAGGGGCGGGTCCCGGAAGACGACGTGTACCGCGCCATCGAGCAGGTGCTGGCATTCGGCTTCCCGGTCGAGATCGGTTTGTGCGACACCACCGGGCGCGCGCTGCCGGACCACGTCGCCGATCTTTGCGCCGGGGCCATCGAGCGTTTTTCCGGCGATGTCGTCGGCTGGGCCTATCACGGGCACGATACCTTCGGTCTCGGTGTCGCTAATGCGCTGTATGCCTATGACGCCGGGGTGCGCGTGTTCGACGCGTCCGTCGCCGGTCTCGGTGGCTGTCCGTTCGCACCGGGTGCAACGGGGAACACGGCGAGCGAGGATCTGGTGTTCACGTTCGAAAACATGGGCATCGCCACGGGCGTCGATCTGGCGATGTTGCTCGACGTTGCCGAGGAAGTTGCCGCGTTGCCCGATACGGACACCGGCGGGCACATCCGCATCGTGCCCAGAAAACGCGTTCTGGATGCGGCGTGAGGTGTTTTTGCCGTGTTAACACCTGTCATTCCAAATTTGATTAGGGGGGCATCCTTCGAGACGGCCTTTCAGGCCTCCTCAGGATGAGGACGGGAAAACCTCATGCTGAGGAGCGAAGCGTCTCGAAGCATGAGATGGATATTGAACCAAGCTCCGGATCAAACTCGGGGTAAGTTCGGGACGACGGGCAGGGGGACTGATATCGACTTCGATCTGATCACGCTCCGGCTTTTGGAATCCGCTGTCCGGCTGGGCTCGATCTCGGCGGCGGCAGTTGAACAAAACATTGCCGTTTCCGCCGTCAGCCGCCGCCTCAGCGATCTCGAACACCGGCTGGGCACGGCGGTGCTGTACCGCAAGGGGCGTGGCGTCACGCCGACCCCGGCGGGCGAGGTCTTGCTCCGGCATGCGGAAAACCTGCTCGGGCTGGCCGAACGCGCCGCCGACGAAATGTCGGACTTCGCCGAAGGCAATCGCGGCCACGTGCGTCTGGCTGCCAACCCGTCGGCCATTGCGCAATTCCTGCCGGACGTGCTGGCGGCATTCATCGATGCCAATCCGAACGTCCGCATCGCGCTCAACGAGGCGGTCTCCGACGTCATTGTGCAACAGCTCCGCGACGGCTTGGTCGATGCCGGGATTTTTTCCGCCGCCGTCGATCACGGCGGGATCGAGACGTTTCCCTATCGCACGGACCGGCTGTGTGCGGTCGTACCGTCGGTGCATCCGCTGGCCGGGCGAAGCACGGTGACGTTCGCCGATATCGTGCCGTACCGCCATGTCGCACTGGCCGACGGCAGTTCGCTGTTCCAATGGATATCCGATGCGGCGCGCGCGCTGGATGCGGAGCTGGATGTCGCGGTCAGCGTGCGCAGCTTCGACGGTGTCCGGCGTATGGTTGCGCGGGGGTTGGGCATCGCCGTCCTGCCGGCGGGTGTGACCGAACCTTATGCCGAGAGCGACGGCCTCTGCGTGATCGATCTGAGCGAAGACTGGGCGGCGCGGGCGTTCCTGATCGGTGTGCGCGAACGCCAGGCCCTGTCGCGCCCGGCCGAACGGTTTCTGGCGCACATGCTGACGGCGGCGGATTGAGTTTTCGCGCGTGCCAACGCGGGCGCGGTTTGCTAGATGAATTGACGTCTTTTTTTCGGGGGCACTCTTGGACAACATCATCAGCATGCTGATCGACGGCACCGGCCTCGATCTCTGGGGCTTCGCGATCATGTGCGCGGTGTCGTTCGCGGGCAGCTTCATCGCCGCGTCGCTGGGTCTCGGCGGCGGACTTCTGGTGATGGCGACGATGGCGTCGTTGCTGCCGCCGCAGGTGCTGATCCCGCTGCATGGTATCGTGCAACTGGGCTCCAACGCCGGACGCGCGGCGATCATGCGCAGCCACATCCTGACACACGTGGTGCCGCCGTTTCTGATCGGCACCGTGATCGGGGCTTTTATCGGCGGCAATCTGGTCGTCACGTTGCCGACGGCGATCCTGCAGCTGGTGCTGGGGGCGTTCGTGCTGTACGCCACGTGGGGGCCGAAAATGAAGACACAGGCCCCGGGCAAGCGGGCGTTCTTCGGGATCGGATTTTTCGGTGCGCTGGCGACCATGTTCGTCGGCGCGACCGGGCCGCTGGTCGCGCCCTTCGCCGCCGCAGCGTCGGAAAAACGCCAGGAAGTGGTGGCGACGCACGCCACCATGATGACCATCCAGCACGGCTTCAAGATCGTCGCCTTCGGCGTTCTGGGATTTGCCTTCGGGCCTTATATCCCGCTGCTGTGCGGGCTTTTGGCGTGCGGCTTCGTCGGCACGTGGGTCGGCAAGCATACCTTGAACGCGCTGCCGGAACGGGCCTTCCGCGTCGCGCTCAAGACCGTTATCACGCTGCTGGCGATCCGGCTTTTGTTCGTGGGTGTGACGAAGCTCGTTTCCTGAGCGTCACGCCCCCTGCATGACGTTTTTCGATAAATCCGGCGTCAAAGGGCGGGGAACAGATCTAGCGCTTGCCGGCCTTGAGCGGTTTCGTGGCCTTGGCGAGCCAGGCGCGGACCGGCTTGTCGAGTTGCTTTTCCAAAGATTTCCGCACCCACGCATGATAATCGTTGAGCCAGCCGATTTCCGCGTCGCTCAACAATTTCGGTTCGATCAATGCCACGTCATAGGGTGCGCAGGTCAGCGTCTCGAAGCCGAGCAGCTTGCGCTCGAAGCCCTTCTGCGGCTTGACCGTCGTGACCATGACCAGGTTTTCGATGCGGATGCCGTAGCCGCCGGTCTTGTAATAGCCGGGCTCGTTGGAGACCACCATGCCCGGTTCCAGCGCCACGCTACTCGGGTGCTTGGAAATCCGTTGCGGCCCTTCGTGCACGCCGAGATAGCTGCCGACGCCGTGACCGGTGCCGTGTTCGTAATCCAGACCGACGTCCCACAGCGGTTTGCGCGCCAGCGTATCGAGCTGCGAGCCGGTCGTGCCGTCCGGGAACTGCGCCCGGCCGAGCGCGATGTGCCCCTTGAGCACGCGCGTGTAGCGATCCTTCATTTCCTGCGTCGGCTTGCCGATGGCGACGGTGCGGGTGACATCGGTGGTGCCGTCGAGGAACTGACCGCCGCTATCGACCAGCAACAACGACCCTTTCTTGAGCTTGGCCGAGGTCTTCTCGGCGGCGCGATAATGTACGATGGCACCGTTGGCGCCGAACCCGGCGATGGTCTGGAAGCTGGGACCCTGGTGCAGGTCGAGCGTGCGGCGCAGGCCGTCGATTTTCTCGCCGACCTCCCATTCCGTGGTCTTGCCGCGCCCGGCGGATTCTTCGATCCAGTAAAGGAAGTTCACCAAAGCGACGCCGTCGCGCAGGTGTGCGTTGCGCATGCCGTCGCGCTCGGCCTTGTTCTTGCGCGCTTTCATGGCCAGCGTTGGATCGGCGGCGTCGACGACCTCGGCGCCTGCGAGGCGCAATGTCATGGCGATCTTCGCCGGTGCCTGCGCCAGATCGACGCCGACCTTGAGGTTACGGCTGCCGAGATGGCTCAGTTCGGCGGCCAGCGCTTCCGTCTCCATCACCACGACATCGGCGCCGAGATGATCTTCGAGGCCCGGGCTCATTTTGCGCGGGTCGGTGAACAGCTCGATGCCGCCCTGTGCATGGGCGACGGCGAACGCCAGCGACACCGGCGTGCAAGGCACGTCGCGGCCGCGTACATTCAACAGCCAGGCAATCGCGTCCGGCGCGCTGAGCACGACGGAATCCAGCCCCGCCTCGGTCATCGCCTCCTGAAGGCGTTTGCGTTTCTTCGCCGACGCTTCGCCGGCGTATTTGGCCGGGTGCGCCAGCATCGGCGTGATCGGTGCCGGCGGTTGCCCGGTCCAGGCCGCATCGATCGGGTTGTCGGGCTGTGCGATCAGCAGCGCGCCGACGCGGGTGCATAGATCCTCAAGCCGTTGGCGCTCCTTGTCGGTGATCAGCCACGGATCGAAGCCGACACGCATGCCCGCGCCGAGATGTCCGGCAAGCCACGTATGTAAAGAGGTGGCGGCGGCGTGGTGTGCTTCGAAGAGCTTCGACGAAACCTGTTTCTTGACCTGCAGGGTATACCGCCCATCGACGAACACGGCGGCCTTGCGTGTCATCACGGCGCACGATCCGGCGGAACCGGTGAACGCCGTCAGCCATTGCAGCCGCTCCGAACGGCGGGCGACGAATTCGCCCTGGTGCTCGTCGGCCTTGGGGACGATGAAGGCGTCGAGATCGCGACGCTTCATTTCCTTGCGCAGCGCGGCCAGCCGCGCCGGATCGGTCGTGCGCCGGTCCAGGCCGTCGTCGATCAGCGTTGCTTGAATGCGGCCGTTTAGCTCTGCCAGTGCCTCGATTACCGCGTCGTCGGCATTCGGGGCGATCAACTGGACCCACGCGTTATTGTCGCCGGCGGCGGGTGACGCGAGTACACCGCGCAGGATTTCCCGTGCGCTGACCATATCGACCCGTGCGCCGCATTCTTTCAGCAGCCGGTCCAAATCCCGATCTAACGTGCGTCTGTCGGTCATAGCGCGGAAAGGCTAGGGGGCGGACAGGGCGGACGCAAGCCCGACGGCCTCGATATCGCATTTTGCATAGCTGTGAGGTTAATCACACCTTAAGGCATGCGCTCAATGCATGTCTGATCCGCAAAAACGGCGCTTTTTGCGCTGCAACATAAGACGTAAAACATCCTCAACGAAACAAGGGCGACGCGGGCAGAACTGCGCCGGCCTGATCTTCCAGAATGAAGGAACAGGTAAGATGACGAAACAAGATACCGTGATTGCCGGTCTGCCGCTTTTCAACGCCACCGCAGACGGCGCCGTCGATGTTCAGGCGATCCTGGACGAAGCCAAAATCATGCGCGCCCGCGTGCTGGGCGATATGCTGAGCAACGCGTTTGCCGGCATCAAGACCGCGCTTCGTGCCCGCAAGACGGCGCGGACGCTGGATCGGCTTTCCAACGCCATGCTCGCCGACATCGGCATCGAACGTGCGCAGATCCCATCGATCAGCCGCGCACTGGCCGAAGGCACGTACGTGCAGCCGACGGCGGAAGTTACCGTTATTGCACCGGCTCAGGCCGCGCACGACGACAACCAGCCCGAGCTGCCGCTCGCGGCCTAAGGTTACTACCAAACGTTCCTCCCAGACGTTTGTCCCCTCGACCACCTCCCGGTCGAATCCAAACGGCGGCTCTCCCTCCCAGGGGCCGCCGTTTTCTTTTGTCCGGCTTATGGGGATGTGGAGGCGGAACCTACTTGCCGACCACCGGCTGATAGCCGAGACGGCGCATGCAGCTATCGAAGGCCTGGTCGCGAACGCGCGCGAGTTGATAGCTGGTCATGGACGAATTGTAGGTGGAAAGCCCGCCGCTCACGTTGTCCGATGCGGCGCCGGTGGCCGGCAGACCGGCTTCGCGTTCCATGATGCGCCGCGCATAGCGACGGCACTCGCCGATGTCCGCGGCCCAGGCTTCCTTCGGCAACGTCGGGTGCTGCCAGTTGGCGGTCGTGCGTTTCTGCGCGCAGCCGGAGATGCCGCCGACCGCCAAAAGCGCCACGACGAATACGGCAAGCACGGGCCAGCGACGGATGGCAGTTGGCATCGTCACGATCCCTTCGGGCCGATGCAGCGCTTGAAATAGGCGATGCTCTCGGGGGTGTCGTATTTAAGCAAGCCGACGATCCGCGCCACTTCCAGGCCTTCGGGATCAATCAATAGCGTCGTTGGCAGGCCTTGGATGCCCAGTGCCCTTGCCGCCGCGCCTTTCGGATCGTGCAGCGGGGGAAGGTTCTGGATGTAATAGCGCTCGAAGAAGTCCTTGATCTTCGGGTGGCCGCCCCGGTCCATGGACACCGCCAGCACGTCGATGCCGTCCTGTGCGAGGTCTTTTCGCAGCCTGTCCAGTTCGGGCATCTCGCGGACGCACGGCACACACCACGTGGCCCAGAAATTGAGGATCACGCCCCGGCCCTTGAAGCTGTCGAGCGTCAGCACCCGGCCGTCGGCGGTGGCGAATTCCAGCGGCGGCGGGGCTTTCGGCGTTTCCGCCGGTGTCAGCGACTTGAAGCCGTCGCCTTCGGGGGTGCAGCGTGCCGCATGATCGCTTGCAAGTGCAGGGAATATAAGGAAAATCACGCCGACGAGCGCCACGTGCGCGAGGGTAAGGCGGATGTGCTGGCCGAAACGCCGCGAATTCATGGTCTATCCTTGCCGCAATCTGTGGTTAAAACCGTTGTCATATGTAAGGCGATAAAGGCAGGAATGCCATGACCGAAAAGAAAAACGAAACCGGATCGAAGCCGCAGGCTGAAAAAAGCGCCCAGAAAAGCGCCCAGAACAGCGCCCAGACAAGTGCCATGTGGGGCGGGCGTTTCAATGCCGGGCCGTCGGCGGTCATGGAAGCGATCAATGCGTCGATCGGCTTTGACAAGAAGCTGTATGCGCAGGACATTGCCGGTTCCAAGGCACATGCCGCCATGCTGGCGGCGCAGGGCATCATCGATGCCGCCGACGCCGAAGCGATCACCAAGGGCCTCGACGATATTCTCGCGGAAATCGAAGCAGGCAATTTCGACTTCAAGGCATCGCTCGAAGACATTCACATGAACGTGGAATCGCGGCTGCGCGAGTTGATCGGCGACGCCGCCGGTCGGCTGCACACGGCGCGGTCCAGAAACGATCAGGTGGCGACGGACCTCAAGCTGTGGGTGCGCGATGCGCTGGACGGACTGGACCGGGATCTCAAGGCGCTGCAAAAAGCGTTGATCGATCAGGCGGAACGGCACGCCGGTTCGGTCATGCCGGGCTTCACGCACATGCAGACGGCGCAGCCGGTAACGCTCGGTCATCACCTGATGGCCTATGTCGAAATGCTTGGGCGCGACCGCGCCCGGGTCACGGACGCGCGCGCGCGGATGAACACAAGCCCGCTCGGCGCGGCGGCACTGGCCGGCACTTCGTTTCCGATTGATCGCGACGCGACGGCGGCGGCGCTCGGCTTCGATGCACCGGCGGCGAATTCGCTGGACGCCGTGTCGGACCGGGACTTCGCCATGGAATACATGAGCGCGGCGGCGATCTCGGCCGTGCATCTGTCGCGCCTGGCCGAGGAAATCGTGCTGTGGTGCTCGGACCAGTTCGGCTATGTACGGCTGTCCGATGAATTCTCCACGGGCAGCTCGATCATGCCGCAGAAACGCAACCCCGACGCCGCCGAACTGGTGCGCGCCAAGGCCGGCCGGGTGATCGGCGCCATGAATTCGCTGATGATCGTCATGAAGGGTCTGCCGATGACCTATGGCAAGGATATGCAGGACGACAAGGAGCCGGTGTTCGAGGTTGCCGACACCATGGCGCTGTCGCTGGCCGCCATGACCGGGATGATCGAAGGCGCCGTGTTCAATGAAGCTCGTATGAAGGCCGACGCCGGGAAAGGTTTTTCGACGGCGACCGATCTCGCCGACTGGCTGGTGCGGACGCTGTCCATGCCGTTCCGCGATGCACACCATGTCACGGGTGCGCTGGTCAAGATGGCCGAGGAACGGGGCTGCGGTCTCGAAGACCTCTCGCTCTCCGACATGCAGTCGGTCGAAGCCGGGATTACCGACGGCGTGTTCGGTGTGCTCGGCGTCGACAATTCGGTGGCCAGCCGCAAAAGTTTTGGCGGCACGGCACCCGACAATGTCGCGGCACAGGTCAAGGCGGCGCGGGCGCGCTGGCTGTAAGGCCTTTGCGGGTTAGTCTATGCAATTTGCCGACGTATGCGCGGCGTTTGCTCGCTTGAATGTGTCTGGACCGGTGCGCGGGTTGGGCACTACAATGCCGCCATGACGAATACGGTGAAAATGTTACGGGTGCCGTTGGCCCTGATGGTGGTTGCGGCGCTTTCTGCGTGCGGGGTCAAGTCGTCCCCGAAGGAAGTCGACGGCTCGGTGTATCCGCGTATTTATCCGGCGCCCGCCGATAGCGTTTCCCCGGTCCCCGCGGCACGACAGGGAACGACCACTGGCACCGTCTATACGCGCCGCCCGGCGAAGGACGAGAACGGCTTTTATCAGCCACCGCCGCCGGCCACTGAAATGCGCCCCCGATAACGGGCGTTCTTTGACTTAAGTTTGCAGGACCAGAGGAACGGAAGTGGATCATTTTAACTACCGGGACGGCGATCTTTATGCCGAGGATGTGCGTCTGGCCGATATCGCCGATGCCGTCGGCACGCCGTTCTATTGCTATTCGTCGGCGACGCTGACGCGTCACTATACGGTCTTCACCGACGCCCTTGCCGGTCTCGACACGCAGGTCTATTTCGCGGTCAAGGCGAACGGCAATGTTGGCGTGCTGGCGACGCTCGGGGCACTCGGTGCGGGCGCGGATATCGTTTCCATCGGCGAGCTGCACCGCGCCAATGCCGCCGGCATTCCGGCCTCGAAGACGGTGTTCTCCGGCGTCGGCAAGACCGCCGACGAATTGCGCGCGGCGTTGATGGCGGGCGTGCATCAGATCAACGTCGAATCCATACCGGAACTGGAAAGCCTGTCGGCCATCGCCACGTCCATGGACACGACGGCGACCATCGCCATTCGCGTCAATCCCGACGTCGATGCCAAGACGCATGCGAAGATCACCACGGGACTAAGCGAGAACAAGTTCGGCATCGCCTGGGAGCAGGCGGAAAGCGTGTTCGCCATGGCGGCGTCGCTGCCCGGCATCGATGTCGCCGGTGTTGCCGTGCACATCGGTTCGCAGCTGACCGATCTGACGCCGTACCGCGCCGCCTATACCAAGGTCCGCGGCCTTGTCGAAACATTGCGCGCCAGCGGTCACGACATTCGCGTCGTCGATCTCGGCGGCGGTCTCGGGATTCCGTACGACGCCGAGGATCCGCCGAGCCCGGCGGAATACGGCGCCATGGTCAAGGACGTCATGGACGGCATCGGCTGCAAGCTGGCGTTCGAACCGGGGCGCATGATCTGCGGCAATGCCGGGGTGCTGATCAGCAGCGTCGTTTACGTCAAGGAAGGCATCGACCGCTCGTTCCTGATCCTCGATGCGGCGATGAACGACCTGATCCGCCCGGCCATGTACGAGGCGTTTCATACCGTGGTCCCGGTCCGCGAACAGTCGGTCGGCGACAACATGGCGCCGGTCGATATTGTCGGCCCGATCTGCGAGTCCGGCGATACGTTCGCCAAGGGCCGCATGATGCCGAAGCTCGATCCGGGCGATCTGGTGGCGTTCCGCTCCGCCGGGGCGTACGGCGCCGTCATGTCGTCGACCTATAACGGCCGCGACCTGATCCCGGAAGTGCTGGTCAACGGAAGTGACTTCGCGGTTGTTGCGGAACGGCTTAAAATCGATGCTATGATGGCACGTGAACACGTTCCTGACTGGTTGAACCTGCCAACGCCGAAGGAGGCGCGTGGATGACGGAACCGCCCGAGAAGACGCCGGCCAACAACCCGGGTGTCTCGCGGATGTCGACGGCGCTGCAAGCCGCAGTGCTGGCGATCCGGTGGGAGCGGTTGTGGCGGGTCCTCTGGGCACCGGTTGCGGTTATCACACTTTTTGTCGGCGTTGCGCTGACCGACGTTCTGCCGGCGCTGCCCGATACCGTGCACGCCATGGCGCTGGCGTTGATTGCGGCGCTGTTCGGGTTTTCGCTGAACGGCATCCGACGCGCGTTCGGTCCGATTTCGGGCGCCGAGGCGGCCCGCCGGGTCGAGGCCGCTTCGGGACTTCGCCACCGGCCGCTGACGGCGCTGTTCGACACCCCTGCCCATGACAAGCTGAGCGCCGACGCCAAGGCATTGTGGCACGCGCACATTGAACGCGCGCTGCGGCAGACGGAGAACCTCGCCTTTCCGGTGCCGAAGCCGGGTGTTGCCGCGCTCGACCGGCACGGCCTGCGCTTCGTTCCCGTGTTGGTGCTGTTCGTCGGCGTGCTGATGGGCGGTTCGGATGCGTTGCCGCGTTTGATGCGCGCCGTCGTGCCGATCGGCGATCCCGGCGCCGCCGAAGCGTTGAGCATGGATTTGTGGATCACGCCGCCGGCCTATACGGGATTGGCGCCGAGTGTCTTCAGCGGGATCGGGAAGTCGCCGAAGGTAGCGGACGGCAAGTCTGCCCTGCAACCGGACGACGCCGCGCCAACGCCGAACCAGGCGCGCCCGACCCTGATCGTGCCGGTCGGCTCGCAGATACTGGTGCACGCCACCGACGCCGGGCACGCGCCGACGCTGGCGCTGGGGGAGAAGGTGTTTGCCTTCGACCAACTCGGCGAGCGCACCAGCACGTCTTATAAACTGGAACTGGATATCGCCGCCGACGTCGCCGGTGCGGAAAAACTGCAGCTTAATGTCGGCAATGCGGCGCTGGCGGAATGGCCGGTGGTGATCGCCACGGACGCGCCGCCGACGGTCGAGTTCGAGCGCGCCCCGTCGCGCCAGCGCGACACGCAGCTCGAAGTGGTTTACCTGGCCGGTGACGATTACGGTATCAAGAACATCGACATGACGATCCGCCGCCCGAGCGGGCAGCCGGTGCCGGGCGGCGAAGCGGAGATCCGCGTGCAGGTGCCGCTTTCGTCGGAACGTCGCGACATCAGAGCAACGCACCTGCGCGATTTTTCCGCGCACCCGTGGGCCGGGTTGCCGGTGCAGGTCAAGTTGATCGCCGAGGACACTGCCGGACAGATCACCGAAACCGATAGCGTCGAGGTGGTTTTGCCGGAGCGCATCTTCAATCACCCGGTGGCGCGGCAGTTGGCCGAGGCGCGGAAGATTCTCAACGACGCCGACCTGACCTTGATGGAAATCGTCGCCAACGACCTGCATGAACTGTCGCTGTATCCGATGCGCTTTTTCGACGACACGGTGGCGTTCCTGTCGATCCGCAGCGCCGCCGCACGGCTGGGCTATGCGAAAAGCGAAGCCGAAGTGCCGAGCGTGCAGCATCTTTTGTGGGAAACCGCGCTGCGCATCGAGGACGGCGAATTCGCGCTGGCCGAGGCCGACCTGATGCGCCTGCAGGAAAAGGCGATGGAGGCGCTCCGCGACGGCAAGACCGGCGAGGAACTGGAAAAGGTCATGCGCGAACTGCAGGAAGCGATGGACCGCTATATGCAGGCGCTGGTCGACCGTTTGCAGGAAATGGGCCTCGACGAGTTGCCGCAGATGGCCGACCAGCCGCAGATGCAGACCCAGGACATTCAGGAGATGCTCGACCGGATCAAGGAACTGGCCGAGACCGGCAACCGCGACGCTGCCGAACAGATGCTGGCGCAGATGCAGCAGATGCTGGAACAACTGCGCCAGGGCTTGAAGATGCAGGACGCCAACCCGGCGATGGCCAAGGCGAAAAAGATGATGGACGGTCTGCGCTCGTTGACCCAGGACCAGCAGGACCTGCTTGACCGGACGTTTCAGGAAGGCCTGAGCCGTCAGACGATGCGCCCCCGGCTCGGCCAGCAAGGCCAGCCGCAGTCAGGACAGCGCGGCCAACAGGGACAACAGGGACAACAGGGCCAGCAAGGTGAGCAAGGCGAACAGCAGGCCGGTGAAAACGGCCCGCCGAGCGCTGCCGATCAGGATGCCCTGCGCAAGCGGCTCGGCGAACTGATGATGCAGATGGACGAACTGATGGGACAGATCCCGGACAATCTGGGCCGCGCCGAACAGCAGATGGAGCAGTCCGGCAACAATCTGGGCAAGGGCGAGCTGGCGGACTCCGCGCGCAACCAGACACAGGCACTGGAAGAACTGCGAAACGCCACCGACCGCATGTCGCAGATGATGGCGCAGCAATTCGGGCCGCAGTTGGGCATCGCCGGCGGCAATCGGCCGATGCGCGGTCAGGAAGGCCGCTTCGATCCGTTCGGGCGCCGCAACAGCACCGAGAACGGGCAGGGCGCGGCTGTCGAGGATTCCGATGTTACCGTGCCCAACCGCATGGAAATGCGCCGCGCGCGGGAAATTCTCGATGAGCTTCGGCGCCGCTCCGGCGACCGTTCGCGCCCGCAAATCGAACTCGATTACATCGACCGGCTTCTGGATATTTTCTGACGGCCTTTCCGGCGACCGCAAACGCATGCGTCATCCCAAACTTGATTTGGGATTCATGAAGCACCGGCACATTGGGTGATGGTCAGGCATGGGCCCTGAATCAAGTTCAGGGTGACGAATGTCGTGTGTTCGTAAAAGGCTTTTAGTGCGCGGCTTTCTTTTCGCCGTGGCCGTCCGCCCCTTCGATGAAGGTGACTTCAAGGCGGCGCGCCAGGGGTGAGGGTTCCTCGACCTGGATCTTGAAGCCGATCTGATCGCCGGCGGTCAGCTGCTTCTTGAGCGGGGCCGTCGTCGCCGACTGTACCAGCTTGCCGTCGAGATCGGTCAGCCGCAGTTCCAGCATCGGCACCGAACGTTCGCGGTCCGATACGTTGGCGATCACGCCCCGCACCACCAGAACGTCCTTGCCGGAAATCGACTCCCGGGTCCGTTTGACGTCGTTGATCGAAAGGCCCGCGCCGAGCGAATCGTCGCCAAGGCCGATCATCGAATAGATGCCTTCGGTGGCGGGGATCATCTCGATCACCACGTCCTTGAGGAAGATCGCCGCGCACAACACGCCGATCACCACCGCCAGCACGGCGGCGAGAATGATCTTCATTAAAGAGCCCTTCGCGGACCCTTCGTCTTCGTGTTCCTCGTCGTCGTCCTCGTATTCGTCGTCGCCGGTTTCCTCGGCGGTGAAGACCTGCGGGATCGGCTCCGGCTCTTCGAGATCGTCGAAATCCTCGATGTCGCCTTCTTCTTCGTCGTCGTCGCCACCACCCTCGACCATCGAGCCCAGCGGTTCGGGATCGTCGTCGTCGTCGCCGAACATGGCTTCGATGTCTTCGGAAGAAAGTTGATCGTCGTCGTCGGCTGCGTCGGCGCTGTCGTCGTCGTCGTCGGTGGCAAACGCCGCCATCGGATCGTCATCGTCCATTTCCGGCAGCGTGGCTTCGTCTGCTTCTTCCTCGACAGGCGCCGGTTCGGCCGGGGCCGGGGCCGGTGCTGCCTCCGGCGGCGGTGGTGCAGCGGCGGGCGCGCCCGGCGCGGGCTGACCCTCGGGCGGCGGATAGCCGGGATAGGCCTGCTGCGGCGGATACGGGTACGGCGGATAGCCGGGCGGCGGCGGCGGATAACCGGGATAGCCCTGAGGCGGCGGTGGCGGATAGCCGGGATATGCCTGCGGTGCCTGCGGATGCTGCGGTTGCATCGGCGGCGGCGCATCAGCCACCGGGCGCTGATGCCAGGTGTTGCCGCAATTCGAACATTTGACGGATTTGCCTTCCACACCCAATTGGGCGGGAGAAACATTGTAGCGCGTCGAACAGTTCGGACAGGAAATAAACATATGCGACCGGCCAGTTAAGA
>Ga0209273_10000700_pt1 | contig 38845 bp, 35 predicted proteins | sample tdAd471_FD_187126 | JGI IMG/M metagenome (GOLD analysis project Ga0209273, IMG submission 187126) | Marine sediment microbial communities from the Atlantic coast under amendment with organic carbon and nitrate - tdAd47.1 (SPAdes)... | ecosystem: Environmental > Aquatic > Marine > Coastal >...
GCTCTTTGGCATCCTACTTGCGCTTTGGTTCGCGTTGGAGAAGATCGGAGGAATGGAGGCCGTCTACGCCGAGCTGGAACGACAAGACCCCGACTTGCTTACAGGCCCCGGTCCCGACGATTTTCTGCCCCTGCCTGCCGCCATTTCGTTCATGGCGATTTATGCGCTCTCGGCGTGCGGGCAGCCTTCCTTGATTAGTCGCTTCCTCGCCTGCCGCGACACGAGGACCGTTCGTAGGGCTTGCTTCCTCATCGGCGCCTACATCCTATTGCTCTATCCCGCCGTGATGGTTTTGGGCGTGGTTGGTCGCGCGCTGGTACCCGACCTCGAGGTCTCCGATCATGCTACGCCGGCGACGATCTTGGCCGCTACGCCGCCTGCGCTGGCGGGAGTATTACTAGCGGCTCCATTTGCAGCCGTGATGTCCACGGTGAGCTCCTACTTGCTGGTTTCGGCGAGCGCCGTCGTTCGCGATCTCTATGGCCGAAACCGCGGCAAGGAACTCGGAGAGGTGCAAGCCCGCCGTCTTACGACCCTGTCGACCTTCGGACTGGCCCTGCTTGCTCTCGTTTTTGCGCTCAACCCGCCGGAATTCTTGCAGTACATCGTGATCTTTGCCGGGACCGGCTTGTCGGCGACCTTCCTATTCCCGACGCTGTTCGCGGTCTACTGGCCGCGCATGAACCGTATCGGCTGCCTCGCCGGGATGGCCGGGGGCTTCCTCTCCTTCGTCGCACAGTACGCCGCGTGGCGTACTCGCAGCTTCGGCGACTTCGATCCCTTTGTGTGGTCTTTGTTGATCTCCGCGGCGTGTAGCTACTTCGGAGCCTTCCTGGCCCCGCCCACGCGCAAGGATGTTCTCGCGGTTTACTTCGGCGACTAATCTCTCGGAATCAGTTAGCGACCCCGAGCGCGGCCGAGCCGAAAGCCTGTGCATACCGATTGAGGTAAACCGGATCCTCATCCAACACCAGCGCCGTCACTCCCCGAAACTCGAAGCCCTCGCCGGGCGGCATCAAGATCGCTTCGCCCGCCCGGTGACGCTTGAGGCGCAAACGGCCGTCCCGCGTTTTCCAGAGCACTTGATAGGCGTCGGTCTTCTTCATGATGTCGCTCCCGTTATGTATGTAAGCGACCATTGGACGCCGGAACCCTCAAAAAGGTTCCGACGGATGTCGTTTGTCGCCGCGAGGGTCTTATCGCGGCTGACCGGCTTCACCTTTAGCCCGACCCGTAATTCCGTCCGCCACCGCCGTGGCGCGGGCTTCAGCCCGCAGCGGGACTTCAGTCCCGCCCGAAGTCGATTTACGGCGCCATAACCCGTTGCTGGTCGGGCTGAACTAGATCAAAGCTCCTCCCGCTAGAAACACCAAATCTTCAGCGGAGCGCCGTCGTTTGGCTTGACCAATCGCCACCCGCGAGCGCCCTGCGGCGGGGGATCAGAATCAGACGTACAACCCAACTCGCTCACCTGAACCATCCCCTTCGGTGTCTTAAACGTCCAGATCCAGTGTCCACAGGACCCCGTCCCTTCCCGTGAGCGTGTCCCAGAGCGAATGTCGGTGTCAGGCGGCCCGGATAGCGGTCGCTCCGCTCCCCAGGAGCGATATCGAAACTCTCCGCCGTCCTTCCGCGTTATGACGGATCTACTATGTGAGCCCCGACAACTGAAAGCCACCTCGGACGTCTCTGGCTGCGTCGACTCCCCCTGGTTGACCACCCAGATCCCATAGCCGTGATCGTCCAGCCCTACCCACAGATCACCGTTTCCGTACATGACCCCGTTCCAGTTACAAAAAGTCTGCTCCAATCCTCGTTCGAGGACCCTCGACCGCAACTCCGCCGAAAACACCTCAGAGAATCGCGGCCCAAGCACCGCTGGCTCGTTCATCGAAATGCTTGCTCCCGCACCGACGTTCACACGCACGGGAAACTGCATCAGCATCGAAAGTGCGACCGCATCATTGCCCTTGAGCGCCGCTCTTAGGTCTCGATCGAACTGAAGAAAGCTCTCTTTCTCCGTCGCGCCGACGACGGCAAGATCGCAGGACTCCCCAACGCGAAAGGTCAGGTTCTTGCGCGGATGCAGACCCGGCAACACAGCAGAGAACAAGCAACAGTCGCATCGAATACCTGCGACCAGTCTAGGCGATGCGGCTGCCGCTACAGCCCAGCCAACGTGTGCCCGATCCGCTCAATCTGGCTCTCATAGTCCGCCAGCTTCTCTTTGATCGAGGCCACCACGTCTTCCGGCGCCCGAGCCAAGAACTTCTCGTTCGTGAGCTGGTTCGCAGCCCCCTTGCGCGCCTTCTCAAGTTGACCGATCTGCTTCTCCAGCTTGGCCTTCAGCGCCTGTTTCCAGGCCTTCCGGCAACTCCAGCGTCAGACCGAGCGACCGGAGCGTGGCTCAGGCCTCGACCGCCTGAGCAGAGGCCCGCACCGCACTGCATAGGTCCCAATTGCCTAACCGGCGTCGACCGCTATAGGTCGTTGGGAACCTCGGCAGAGGTCCCGAACCTCTTGTTCTGGGGATCGTAAAAAACGTCGCTATTGTTCTGGAGAAGCGTGGCAACGGCCACAAACTCCGCTGCATTACTTGGTTTGAAATTCTTTGGTTGCCCGCCTACGAATTTGAGTCGGATCATGCTTGCGTCATTCGCGTGTTGCCAGAATAGTTGGTACCACTCTATTTTCTTCATGTTTCTAGCGAGCCTCCTCTCAAATATCCAACATCCTATCTAAAATACAGGAAGAAAGCGAAGTACAGGAGCTACTATTTCTACAGCCCAGCCAACGTCTGCCCGATCCGTTCAATCTGGCTCTCATAATCCGCCAGCTTCTCCTTGATCGAAGCCACGACGTCTTCCGGCGCCCGCGCCAAGAACTTCTCGTTCGTCAGCTGGTTCGCCGCCCCTTTGCGCGCTTTCTCCAGCTGCCCGATCTGCTTCTCCAACTTGGCCTTCAGCGCCTGCTTCTGCGCCTCCGGCAACTCCAGCGCCAAGTCAAAGTCTGTGGCGTGGTGCATCGCTTTGCCTTCCGGCGCATGGCCTTCCTCAGCCGTCAGCGTGATCGCCGCCAGCCCGTCCAGCAGGTCCGCCTGATCCGCGACAATTGCCCGCACGTCCGCGTGCGGCGAATAGAGCGTACCCTTCAGCCCTTCACGCGGCGCGATGTTCATCTCCGCCCGCGCAAATCGAACGCCGGTCACAATCTCCTGCAGCACTTCAATGCGCCGATCCGCGTCCGCATCCCGGCGGCTCGCTTTGGGCTCCGGATACGAGGCCAGCGCGATCGACTTCCCCCGGCCCGGCGTATTCACCGTCAGCCGCTGCCAGAGCTCCTCGGTAATAAACGGCGTAATCGGATGCAGCAACCGCATCGCCCGTTCCATCGCCGCCAGCATGTTCTTCCACTCGTTGGTCAGCCCCGAACCCTCGCGGAAACTCAGCTTCTTGAACTCGATGTACCAATCGCAGAACTCCTTCCAGAAGAACTGATAAAGCAAGTTCGCAACGTCGTGATAGCGGAAGCGCTCGCAAGCCTCGTTCACTTCTTCCGCCACCGCATCCAGCCGCGAGAAGATCCACCGATCCGCCAGCGAGACCTCTCCCGTCGTCTCGTCCGGCAGCGGTTCAAATGCGTCCAAATCTTCCGGCGTCCACGGCTCGGCCCCTGCCTTCTCCAGACTCACGAACACGAAACGCATCGCGTTCCAAACCTTGTTGGCAAACGTCGAATAGCCTTTGATGCGGTCCTCGCTCAGCACCACGTCCGAGCCTTGCCCGGCGGAAGCCACCAGCGCAAACCGCACCGCGTCTGTGCCGTACTTCTCCGTCATCTCCAGGGGATCAGTCACGTTCCCCTTGGTCTTCGACATCTTCTGTTTGTCCGCATCGCGAACCAGCCCGTGGATCAGCACGTCCTTGAACGGCGCCTTGTCCGTCATCGCCAGGCCGAGCATCGTCATGCGCGCGACCCAGAAAAACAGAATGTCGAACCCGGTAATCAGCAGCGACGTCGGATAGAAAGCATCCAGGTCCTTCGTCTTCTCCGGCCAGCCCATCGTTGAGAAAGGCCACAGCCCCGAGCTAAACCACGTATCCAGCACGTCGTCGTCCTGCGTGAGATTCTCGGAACCGCACTTCGTGCACTTCGTCGGCTCCTCGCGCACGACCATCGTCTCGCCGCACTCGCAGTACCAAGCCGGAATCCGGTGTCCCCACCACAGTTGCCGCGAGACGCACCAGTCGCGGATGTTGTGCATCCACTCGAAGTAGTTCCGCTTCCACTGCTCCGGCCGGATCTCCATCTCGCCGTTTTCCACCACGGCAATCGCGCGCTCGGCCAGCGGCTTCGTCTTCAGGAACCATTGCGTTGAAACGCGCGGTTCAACAGCGAGGCCGGAGCGTTGGCTCTTGCCCACGTTGTTCACGTAGTCCTCAACCTTCTCCAGCCGACCGAACTCTTCCAGTTTGGCGACGATCTGCTTGCGCGCCTCGTATCGATCGAGCCCGGCATACTCACCGCCGTTCTCGTTGATCTTGGCCTCTTCGTCCAAGATGTTGATGATTTCCAGCCCGTGTTTCTGCCCAGCCGCAAAATCGTTCGGGTCATGCGCCGGCGTGATCTTCACGATTCCGGTCCCAAACTCGGGGTCGACGAAGTCGTCGAAAATCACCCGCAGTTCGCGGCCGACTATCGGCAGCGTGACCGTCTTTCCTTCCAAATGCCGATAGCGTTCGTCGTCGGGGTGGACGGCCACAGCCGTATCGCCCAACATCGTCTCCGGCCGCGTCGTCGCCACGGTCACCGTCTCGCCGTCCGACCCAGTCACCGGGTAACTGATGTGCCACAGATGCCCTTGCTGCTGCTCAAAAACCACTTCCAGGTCCGACAGCGCCGTCATCGTGCCCGGATCCCAATTGATCATGTACTCGCCGCGGTACATCAGCCCTTGCTCATAGAGCTGGACAAACGCCTCACGCACCGCAGCCGACAAGCCGGGGTCCATCGTGAATCGCTCGCGCGACCAATCGCAGCTAGCCCCGATCCGTTTGAACTGTCCGACGATCGTTCCGCCGTACTTCTCCTTCCACTCCCACACGTGCTCCAGGAACTTCTCCCGGCCAATCTCGCGCCGGTCGATCCCCTGCTTGCGCAAGTGCCGCTCCACCAGCATCTGCGTCGCGATCCCCGCGTGGTCGGTCCCGGGAAGCCACAGAACCTCATCTCCGCGCATGCGCCGCCAGCGCATGGAGATGTCCGTCATCGCAATCTCGAACATGTGTCCGATGTGCAACGCGCCGGTTACGTTAGGCGGCGGCGCCACCAGCGAATAGGCGGGCTTATCGCTCTCATTGGAGGCGACGAATAGTTGTTCTTCAACCCAGCGCCGAGCCCATTCGGGCTCAAACTGACCGGGCTCGTAGACTTTCTCGAGCTGCATGGAAATCGTTGTAGGGGAACGGCCTAGGCCGAATCCTCAGGTTATCAAAACGGGCCGCGCCGCAGATCTACGATCGGCGTCAGGCAGAAGGTAAGTCGGAATCTGGGCGAGCGGATTTCGTCTGAGCGGTTCTGGCCCGCTCAGAGCGCCTCAGAGCGGTTAGAAGTAGGATCGCAAGAGATTGTTTGACAGGCAACGCGATCCTCGCGACAAGTGGTTACATACAAGCAGGATCCTAGTGGGCGGCCCAGCGTCCCGATAGCGATGCGAGGCGCCAAGAGTACTACCCACCGGATCAGCTTGCCCGATGGTGAGCGTCTCAGCTCAGAGTGAGCCGAGTGATCCGTCGATACGCTTACAACTTTTGTTGTTTCAATGAGATACTAGACGATAATATACTTTATCGTCTAGTTAAACAGGATCGGGCCGAGTGGTCGGGAGCCGGCTCCGCTTTTTGATCAGATGGTGCGAAGGAACGCGATCAATGCCGCCTTCTCGCCCGGTGGGAGCTTGAGGCCGAACTCGTGGCCGGGCACGGCCCGATGATCCACCTTGTAGCCCTTGAAACCCGTTGGCACGTAGTCTTCCTGGAGGCGGGCCGGGTCGAACCAGTCCTCCAATGTCTGACAAGACCCATCGTGGCCGAAGTGACCGCGATACCAGACGCCTTTGAGCGACGGCACTTTGTAATAACCGGTACCGCGTCGGGTCTTCGTCGCGAGGCCGGGATCCGTCCCTACCGACACGTCCAGGATGTCGTACCTCTCCCTATGTTCGGCCGGTACGTCGAAGCCCTGGACCGGCGTCAATTTGTTGTTGGTGTAGAGTGGCGGAGTGTGGCATCCCCCGCATCCCTCGGCCTGAAAAACTTCTTGACCGCGAGCCGCGGTTTCGTCGAACGGGTTGGGATTCTCCGGAGGCTTCAGCGAGTAGATGTACAGCGCGAGGGCGTAAAGCTCGGGGTCGCCCCAGCGCGACGGACCGGATTCCGGCGGGGGAAGTTTGCCGTCGGGCGTGTACATCGCCACGGGAACAAACCCGGCAAAATCGGCCAGATTGTCGCCGCCGCTGTTCAGGGCCGCGTACCGCATCAGGTCGACGATGCCGCGGTGCTGTTGTAATCCAGTTCGGTCCAGATACTTTCGATCTTGTACGCCAATCAGGTCCGGCACCTGAACCGGGAGAAACGGAGTAGTTCGATGTCGTGGAATCACTCCAGGAGGTATCGCTGCGTGTAACTCGTAGATTTCCTCGAGACTCATCTCACCCAGACTGTCGATGGGGTCAGGCTCCATCCACGGCGTTGCGTACAGGAACCGATTTGCTTTGAGCGACTCTGCCTTGCTCTTCTCGTAGCCAAGCGCAACATTGGGGAAGTTGCCTTGCGCCCCCTTGATGAGCGTACCGTCAGGCATCACTCGGATGTGGCACTGTCTGCAAGAAATCACGCCGATCTCGAGCTTCCCTTTTTCGCGGATCACCAGATCGAAATAAGGGACAACCCCGTTGGGAGGGTCCGGGACGTTCATCCGGTCGTGCCATTTGAAATAGAGAAACTCCAACTCCTCGGCTGAGTACGGAATGAACTGAGTCGGCGCGTCGAACACCTTCTCGCCGGCGCGAACCCAATCTTCTCGAGTCTTCAGGGAGGAAATATCGAGGATGATCTCCGGTTCCAGCTCGCCAAGCGACTCGATGTACCCGGTGGGCTCTCGACCGAGCATGTAGATCGGGTAGCTCTTGTAGACCGAGCGAGTTCGAAGCCGGTAGTAGTAATCTGCCGGAACCTGAACAGGAGAAAATTCGGGAACGACCAGCGGTACTTCGAGCTCTTCCATCTCGGAATCGACCCAAGTCTTCGGGATGTCAGGCCGAAAGGGCGCTGGTGGCGCATCTTGGCCGGCCGCGAGTGAGACCAATCCTCCTAGCACGCATCCCATGAGAATCGTGGGAAGGCCAAGACCGCTTCTATAGTGAAGGTTCATCGTTATGCTCCTCGGTTCTCGCTGCAGCGAACGAAGGAACGCACGCAGGCCGGCCTTCTCGCCTTATTGATGTCGAGACCGAACGCATGCCAAGAACGGCCCGACGCACAGCATTGTAGCCCGTGGAGCCGAGACGAACTCTGTCACCCCTGAGGTACTGAGAGGAAGCGCTTTCCGCCTGACTCGCTCTGCAACCCATCCACCCCAGAGTGTTGCAACGGCGTTAACGTGCTCGAGCCCAGCGCATGGAACAACTCTACGACCCGCGAGGACAGCGCAAATACCTGACCGAACCCGAGCGAAACCGCTTCCTGAAGGCCGCTCGATCGACCGATACGCAGATCCGGGCGTTCTGTGAGGTTCTGGCCTTCACCGGCTGCCGTGTACCGGAAGCTCCTACCCTCACCCCGGAGCTGATAGTAGCTTGTCTCTCAAGGGGCCGGGAATGGGGCGTCGTTGCTTCACTACGACGAGGATAGCTTCGCGCCAAAGCTTTTCGCTCCCACTGCAACCCCTTCCCTCAGTCTTTTGCACGGGTTCTTCTAGACCAATTCCAACCGCACCTGACGGCCGATTGCGGAGGCGGCCTTCTGCAAGGTCGCCAAGGTAACCGACTCATTCTCCGGATCAAGCAGGCGTTCAAGAGCGCTGCGGCTGGTCTCCATCCGGCCCGCCATCGCCGTCTTCGAGAGTCCTTCGGTCTTCATCGCCTCCTCGATCTGCCGCGCCAGAACGCGCTTGATCGCGCCGGCGGTAGCCTGCTCGCGGATGCCTTCTTCCTCGAGCCAGCTGTCGAACGAGCTTCCGATGTTTTGCTTCTTCATTGGTCTTGTCCTTTCTTCCGCTTCAGCGCCAGATCGAGGTCTTTCTTGGGCGTCTTCTGGGTCTTCTTGACGAAGCCGTGCAGCAGCACCATGCGGCCCTTGTCGATGCAGAAGATCACGCGAGCGATCTTGCCGCCCGCGAGGCTGCTGCGCACCTCCCACAACTCATCGCCGAGCGAGCGGACCGCCGGCATGCCGATGGGCCAAGCGAACTCTACGTACTTGATGTCCTCGCCGAGGATTTTGCGATCCTCCGGCTTCAAGCCCTGCAACCACTCGCGCACCGGCTCTCTGCCGCTGTTGGAGCGGTAGAAGTAAGCCGGTAAGCGTTTGAGTCCCTCAGCCATGAGGTATCGTACCAATTGTGGTACATGTGGTCAACGTTGATCCAGAGATGGCTGGGCCACTCCAACACCTCGACGACGGCGATCCACCTCGCCGCTTTCGGGAACGCCGAGCGTCTGATTGCCATTCGGATGTGGCAGGAAGTGCTGCGCCCGGAGCCCCTCATTGCGCATTTCTGGTGATCGTTGACTACGGCGACCGCAAGCTCGAGCCCGAGCGTGAGCGCGACGAACGAACCGTTCTCCTCGACGACTGATCCACGCGCCTCATTGCGCGCTCCGCGTATAGTAGAAATCAAGAAGATTCTGTAGCCATGAGACTCCTGATTTCAGCCATCGCCGCCTCTCTCCTCGCGCTCACCCCACTCTCCGCCGAGCTCCCGCGGAAAGCCGGAGAACTCCAATTCAGAACCCCCGACGGCAAGGCGATGTCCCTCGAGGACCTCAAAGGCCAGGTCGTCGGAGTCATGTTCTTCTCCACCGATTGTCCGCACTGCCAAGACACGGCCGACCTCATCGGCCCGATCTACAAGGAATACCAGCCCAAGGGAGTCGAGTTCATCGGGCTCGCCGTCAATCCCTCCGCAGTCACGGGCCTGGCGCAGTTCAACCAGAACCACAACGTCGAATACATCACGGCCCTAGGCAATGGCGATCAATGGACTCGCTTCGCCGAGATGACCGGTGCGGCGAACAAGTACGTCCCTCATCTGCTGTTCGTCGATCGCGACGGCAACGTCGTCGAAGATCATCCCGGCCTCGATCGGCAGTTTTGGGCCAACCAAGAAGTGCTGATTCGCGCCACTCTCGAACGGCTGACCAAGTAGCGGCCGCCACGTTGCCTCGCATCTCTGTTGATTCGTCCCCCAGTCCGGACTGGCTCGATTCCTTCACGCCCTTCGTGGGGCAGGGCGACGCCCAGACGATCTTAGGCCGCTACTGGCCGGCCTCCATCGACGAGGCGCGATTTCCAACCGAGGCCGTGCGGTTCGCCACCGAGCCCGGCGTTACGGTGACCGGAAAATGGAATCGCACGGGCGGGGAAGTCGTTCTCGTCCTCGTCCACGGCCTCACCGCCTGCACCGACGCCCGTTACATGCTCTCGCTCGCACAGTCCGCGCTGGAGCAAGGCTACGACGTCCTCCGCCTCAACGTTCGCAATTGCGGCGGAACCGAAGCCCTCTGCCCGACGCTCTACCACTCCGGCATTACCGCCGACCTCCGCAGCGTCGTCGATCAACTGGCTCCCCGTCGCCTCGTCCTCCTCGGCTTCTCCATGGGCGGCAACCAGGCCGTCAAACTCGCCGGAGATTGGGGCGACGCCCCGCCCCCGCACGTCCGCGGCGTATGCGGCGTCTCTGTCCCCGCGCGACTCGATGATTGTTCCCGCCGGATCGGCGAGTTTCGCAATCGCGTCTACGAGATCCGCTTTCTTCGACAGCTCGCCGCCACCTTGCGCGTGAAGCAGCAGCTCATGCCCGACCTCTTCGCAGGGCTCGAACCTCGCCATCCCACCATCTGGGAGTTCGACGACAAAGTCACCGCCCCTGCCTTCGGTTTCGCCGACGCCGCCGACTACTATCAGCACGCCTCCGCCGCCCGCGTCTTAGAGAACATCCGTGTCCCCACCCTGATGATCCAGGCCGAGGACGATCCTTTCATTCCTTTCTCCACCTACCAGGACCCGGCCTTCGATTCCAACCCCAACCTCACCCTGTTGGAGAGTCGCCGTGGCGGCCACGTCGCCTTTCTCGGTCGCGGCGCACCACGCTTCTGGGCCGAGCAGCAAGCCCTCAACTGGTTCGGCGCGCTCTAGGCTGGTCTGGATTCGCGCTATAAGTTGGGGTTGGACTTCAAGGCATGGTGGGCGTCCATGGCGGCCCTCGGACCCTCGGCGATGTTCGTCGTTGCGATCGCCGATACCGCGTTCCTGCCCACCGCGCAGGCTGTAGACCTGCTGATCCTTACCCAAGCCGCCGCCGCGCCCTCCAGCGCCTGGGCGCTCGGCTTCTTCGCCGTTACGGGCTCGACTGTCGGCGCCATGATTCTTTACTGGATGGCGCGCACCGGCGGTGGTTGGGCGCTGCGCAAGGGCGTCTCCGAGCAGCGCATCACAGAAGCCCGGACCAAGGTGGAACGTTACGATGCGCTTGCGGTCATCCTGCCCACGATGATCCCGCTTCCTCTCGTACCCATGAAGCTCTTTCTCGTCGCCGCCGGCGTCCTCGGCGTCAACCCCGTTCGCACCGCCCTTGCCGTCGTGTTCGCACGCACCGTTCGCTACGGCTTTCTCATCTGGCTGGGTATCTACTACGGTGAGGAGGCCTGGAACGCAATACGAGCCAATGCCTGGGCCGCTGTCGCGGTCTTTCTCGCGCTCTTGGCGCTATGGGCTTGGGCCCGGAGAAAGCGAGGCTAAGCTAGAAACTTTTCCACGCACTCGCAGAAGAAGTCCACCTCTTGGATCGTCGAATAGACGTTCGGCGTCACCCGCACTCCCTCATACTCGCCCGGCGTCTTGATCGGCGTCGTCAGGATGCGATGTTCCTTCCAAAGGTGCGAGACCAACTCGCTCGGGTTCTTCCCCTTCACCTCCAACAGTCCAATGCCGTTACCCATCCTCGGATCGTCGCTCGTCAAACTCCGAACCCCCGGCAACTGCTCCAACCTGCGCGTCCAGCGCTCCCGCAGATACCGCAAACGCGCCGCCTTTCTCTCCACGCCAATCGATTGATGGAACGTCATCGACTCCGCAATCGCCAGCCGATTCGCCGCCGGGTGCGTGCCAATCTGCTCGAATTTGCGGATGTCCCCTTCCATCCCTTCGTTCGCCGCCATCAGCGGCCACAGGTCCTTGATCCGCTCCTTGCGCACATAGAGGAACCCCGTGCCGATCGGAGCCAGCAGCCACTTGTGCAGACTGGTCCCGTAAAAGTCGCAGTCCAACTCGTCCCGCTTCATCGGAAACTGCGCATAGGCGTGAGCCCCGTCCACGATCACGTCGATGCCGCGCTCGCGCCCCAGCTTCGCCAGCCGCGCCACGGGAAAGATCTGCCCGGACCGATTCGTGATGTGGCAGAACATCATCACCTTCGTCCGCGGAGTAATCGCTCGCTCGAACCGCTCCACCAGGTGATCCATCGACGGCGTCGGCACATCGAACTGGATCTGCTTCAGCACAATCCCGTCTCGCTTCTCGCGTTGCTTCCAGGTGTTGATCATCCGCGGGTAGTCTTGGTTCGTCGTGATCACCTCGTCGCCCGGTTCCAGGTCGATTCCGTACTGGCAAATCTCCAACGACTCCGACGCATTGCGCGTAATCGCCATCTCTTCCGGATCACAACCAAAGTCCTCCGCCAACATCCGCCGTACCGTCTCCACTTGCGGGTCCAACTGGCGCCACATGTAATAGACCGGCGCCATGTTCTGCATCTCCAGGTAGCGATTCATCGCCTGCTGAGAGACCCGCGGCGCCGGCGAACAGCCCCCGTTGTTGAAGTTCACGATCGACCGGTCCACCGTAAACGCATGGCGAATCGCCAGCCAAAAATCCTCGTCACGAGCCGACTCGATTGGATCCGTCTTTGCATGCTTGGTCGCCGCCTGTGCCTTCTCCACAGCGTCCCCAGTAAAGGCGGCTGCAACCGCCCCGGCGGCAAGAAAGGCGCGTCGATCCATGTGGCTAGCCTACGCCGCAAACACCCATTGCGCAAATAGCGGGAACCAAATCCGGCGTGCTGGTGTCACAGAGGCATGTCCGCCAACAAGATCAGCATTGCCCTCGCCTGTCTCGGCGTTCTGGCCATGGCCGGAAAAGGCTGGTACATCGTCCCTCCTGAGCATCCCGCCATGGAAACGGCGATCGGGCTGACCGCGGGAATCTTCCTCATGGGCTTCGCTTGGTTCCAAGCCGGCGGCCGGTTCCTACCCGCCCGCTCCACGTCTTCCGCCCGCCGGCGCTAGACTTCTTGGATGGCAAAGAAACGCTCCTACTGGCTCGTCAAGTCCGAACCCTTCAAGTACTCGTGGGACGATCTCGTCAAGGACGGCTCCACCTACTGGGACGGCGTACGCAACTATCAGGCGCGCAATAACCTCAAGGAGATGAAGAAGGGAGACCGCGCTCTCTACTACCACTCAAATGAGGGCAAGGAAGTCGTCGGCGTCGCCGAGATCACCAAGCCGTACTACCAGGACCCGACCACCGACGACGAGCGCTGGGTCGTCGTGGACCTGAAGCCGGTCAAGAAGCTCAAGAAGCCGGTGACGCTGGCCCAGGCTAAGGCCGATCCCATGCTCTCCCAGATGAAGCTCGTCACCCAGAGTCGCCTCTCCGTCATGCCCGTCACCGAAGACGAATTCCAACGCGTCCTCGACCTCGGCAAGTAGGGAACCGCCAAGACCGACGGCTCAGCTCGGGGCCCCTGCGCCGTCGCGTTCTACCGTACGGCCAGACCGCGCAGTTGCTCCTCGTCGGTCGGCAGTGACTTCTCTCCCGGCTCCAATCCGTTGACCTGGAGGATGTAGGCAACCAGCTCGGCGTAGGCGGAATCGGGGTAGGAGCCGGGCGCGGCCGGGGGCATCGTCTTCGCGTACTCCAAATACGAATGGGCGCTCTTCCCACGCCACTTCTCGTCGAAATTCGGACCGGCCAGCGGCGGTCCGTAGGGTCCGTTCGCCAGCGTCGTGCCATGGCAGACGGCGCAGTTGGCCGCGTAGGCGACCTCGCCCGCCGCTGCCTGCTCGGCGGTGAAGGGCACGACCGGATCATGCACCCCGGCGACCTCAATTTCAACCTTTGACTCGTCCGCCGGCGACTCGCTGAGTACCTTGACCGGTTCGATCGGCTCGTCTGATTCCCCTTGATAGGTAAACGCCAGAATTGCGCCGGGATTCTCCACTCTCGGTGCGTTGCCGCCGCTAATGTCTTCGACGGAACCACCCGGGTCGGTGGCGATGAAGATGGTTCGTCCGTCCGGGCTGATCGTCGTATCTCGGTACCGGTTCTCGGCTTGCAGATGCCGCGTAAACGGCCCCCCCGTCTCGCGTCCCGACGCGTCAAGCGGCAGCACGTAGAGCGAGCCGCGCTTCAGCGTCGTCACCAGCAGGACTTTCTCCCAGCCAGGTATCCCTGTCTCGCCCGCTTCGTAGTACTCGACGCCGGACGGTCCGACCGTCGGCCAGCAGACGATGCTGCGGCCGCATTCCGCTGCCGTGAAGTCGTTGCCCTCCGGCGTGACGAACATGCTCGCCAGCGGCGGAAAGAAAGGCTTCCGAAAATCCCACTCCGCCTCGCGCGGCACCGACGGGTGGATGTCGACGTCGGTATAGGTCAGGTCCTCGCAGGGCGTCGAGGCGTCCGCCCAGCGGGCATACTCGTAGAAAATGTCATCTTGGAAGCCGGCGACGTGCGGCCACCCGTAGTTGCCCCCGGCGCGGATGACATTGACCTCGTCGTCCGACTGCGGGCCGTGTTCGTTCGCGTAGAGCGTGCCGTCGGGCCCAAAGCTCAGACCCTGCGGATTGCGGTGACCGTAGGAGTAAACGTGGCTAACGATGCCCTCGATTTCGGGGTTGTCTGCGGGAATCGAGCCGTCTGTCTCGACCCGCAGAATCTTGCCGACATAAGCGACGTAGTCCTCTTCCTCGAGTTCGGCGGCCGTCGGCAGCCGTTGCGACTCGATCGGCAGGCACATGTTTGCGAACTGGTTGTGCCCCTGGTCGCCGATCGAAAGATACAGCATCCCGTCCGGCCCCATCTTTAGCCGACCGCCGTTGTGGTCGTTTCCGGCGGGCAGACCGGTGATGACGTCGATCGGGTCCGACAACGTTCCCGCTAGCCGGTCGTACGTGTAACGGGCAACCTTCATGTAGAGGTACCGGTAGTCCGCCATCGCGTCCGACACGTTTGGATCCGGACCCTCCGACGGGTCGTTGTAGGTGTAGGAGACGTAGACATAATCCGGACCGCGCCCCTGCAGGAAGTCCGGCGCCAGCGCCAGACCGAGCAGGCCGTCCTGGCCGCCGGGAGCGACCACTTCGTCGATCTCGACCGCCGTGCGCCTGTTTCCGTTACTCGGATCGACTCGGACGACGCGCTTCCCGCTACGCTCGGTGACCCAAATCATCCCGTCCGGCGCCCAGGTGATTTCCCACGGGTGCTGCAGTCCGGAGACGATGACCTCCTTCTCAAAGATCTTCGAGCCGCGCAAGACCGACGCGGGCGTGAGGTCGTCAGCGGCCGCGGTGCGTACGCTGAGAGAACAGAAGAGGAGGAGGGCGACTGCGGAGAGCGATTTCTTGAACATCGAATTGGAACGAATCGGATTGGAACGACCCGAGATCACGAGCCTTGTTCAGAATAGAACAGTGCCCCCACCTGAAGGCGCGAGCCGTCAGAGCCGGGTACGCAAGTGCTCGGTCTTGGCGCGATTTGCAATGCAGGAACTCGCCGTCCAGCCCCTCTTCAAAGTCCAGGGCGCAGCCCCGGCAAGATCCTGGGCAACCAGCCTGTCAATCTGCTATCGTCACCCTTACGTTTCGACCTCGGGGAAGCGGGCGAAAATCCCGCGCGGACCCGCCGCTGTAATCGACTTCGGCCGCTACGCCGGAGACGTAAGCCAGGAAACCGAGTCGAACCGTTCTAGCCGAGATTCGAGCTTCGTGGAGTAAGCGCGATCGGCGTCCGCAGACCGGACGATCCTCCCCCTTGGGCGGGGGAATTCCCACCGGGCGGCCGCGCCTGTCGCCCATCTGAATGTCAAAGAAGTCGGTGTTGGGCTCGCTGTTTGGGCGCGAGGAGACCGAGTTGGCCGAGCGCGGACGTGCGCTGATGGTCGTCGGGACGGCCTCGCATGTCGGCAAGAGCTGGATGACGACGGCTATCTGCCGCTCGCTCAAGCGCCGCGGCTTCAATGTCGCGCCCTTCAAGGGACAGAACATGTCCCTCAACTCCTTCGTCTGCGCCGACGGCGGCGAAATTGGTCGTTCGCAGGCCGCTCAAGCCGAGGCTTGCGGAGTCGAGCCCACCACCGACATGAATCCCGTCCTGCTCAAACCCAGCGGACCCGCCGGCTGCCAGGTGATCGTCAACGGCCGCGTCCGTCGGGACGTCGCCAACCCCGAGCAGCAACCCGCTCCCGGCCGCCTGCTCCCGCAAATCGAAAGCGCCTACAAGCGCCTCAGCCAACAACACGACTTCATTGTCATGGAGGGCTCCGGAGGCATCGCTGAGCTGAACCTCGCCAACCGCGACGTCGCCAATCTGCCCCTCGCCCACCGCCTCGGCGTTCCCGCCTTGCTCGTTGCCGACATTGAGCGTGGCGGCGTCTTCGCTTCCATCGTCGGAGCCTTGATGCTCACCGAGCCGCCTCGACGGGAGCTGATCCAAGCGGTCGCCGTCAATCGCTTTCGCGGGGATCTCACCTACTTCGGCGAGGGCCGCACCCTTCTTGAAGACCGCTCGAAACGCCCTTGCATCGGCGTCTTTCCGCACGACCCAAGCATTCATCTCGACGCCGAAGACTCCGTAAGCCTCGACGAGCGCCTGCCCGCTCCGCGCCGCACCGACGACCTGCGCATCTGCGTCGTGCGCCTGCCTCACATCTCGAATACGACGGACTTCCGTCTGATGCCCTCCGCCGAGTACATCACCGAGGCCACCCCCGATGTCCCCGACCTCATCATCATCCCGGGCACCAAGAACACGCTCGAAGATCTTTTCTGGCTCAAGCGCATCGGCCTCGATCGCTGGATTCTCGACATGCGCAAGGAGGGCACGGCCATTTGGGGCGTCTGCGGCGGATTCCAGATGCTCGGGAGGTTCGTGTCCGATCCGTCCCACGTGGAATCCACGCGAGGCCGTTTAGCCGGACTCGGCATCCTTCCTCATCAAACTGAACTGCTTGAGAAGAAGACGACCCGACAGGTCCAGGCTCGCCTGCCGGGCGACGAGCAGACCTTTGAGGCTTATGAGATCCACATGGGCGAATCGACGCCGGCCCTCGTCGACGCCCCGTTCAGTCTCGTCGACGATCGCCCAGAGGGATTTTTCCAGCGCGGCATCCTCGGCACCTACCTCCACGGAGCCTTTGAAGACAAGCGGATCTTAAACGCTCTCTTAGGGGAGGTCGCTCGCTGGCGATCCAAACGCGTCCCCGACGCCGGCCCCATCGACAAAGAGGCCGATTACGACAAGCTCGCCGACTGGTTCGAACGCCACGTCGACCAGGACAAGTTCGAGGAGTTGTACCTGCCGTGATGCGCCTCCTCGTCCTCGCCCTCCTGTTCGTTGCGACGGCTGCGGCTCAGACGCCCCAGCGCATCGTCTCCGCCTCACCCTCCATCACGGAGATGCTCTACTCGCTTGGCCTGGGAGACCGCGTCGTCGGCGTCACGGAGTACTGTCATTTCCCGCCCGAAGTTCGAGATAAGGCCAAGATCGGGTCCTATCTCAACCCCAGCATGGAAACCATCGTCGCTCTCCAGCCCGACCTCGCCGTCGTATTGGAAGAGCACGGCGCTTTGGTCGATCAGCTCAAGCGCATCCACGTCCCCGTGCTTGCGGTCCAACACAACGACGTCGCCGGGATCTACGCGTCGCTCCGAGCCATCGCCGCCCGAACCGGCGTCGAGTCGGCCGCCGCCAAGCGCATCTCCGAAATCAAATCCGGCCTGTCCGCCGTGAAAGCCAAAGCCGAGGGCCTCCCCAGCCGAAAGACGATCTTCGTCATCGGCCGCACCCCCAACACGATCCGCGACCTCGTCTGCGTCGGGCGCGGCTCCTTCCTCAATGAACTGATCGAGATCGCCGGCGGTCGTAACGCTTTCGCCGAGACCATCGCCTTCTACCCGCGCATCTCACGCGAGGAGCTGCTCGCCGGGGACGCCGAAGTCGTCATCGACATGGGCGACATGTCCGACACCGACGGCGTGACCGAGGAGCATCGCCTCTCCGTCATTGAACTATGGCGACAAGCCTTCCCCGACATGCCCGCTGTTCGAGCGGACCGCGCCTACGCCGTCGCGGACGATCGTTTCGTCGTACCGGGCCCGCGCATCGCCGAGGCTGCCCAGTTGTTCCTCGAAATGATCCACCCTGAGGCGGTCAAGCCGTGACAGGCGCCTACTCGATTGCCGACCTGCACTACGCCTACGGAGACCGCGAGGCGTTGTGCGGCCTCACGCTTGATGTCGCGCCCGGTGCGTTTACCGCCATCGTCGGCCCCAACGGGGCAGGGAAGTCGACTCTCATGGCCGTGCTCGCGGGCGTCCGCGACGACTACTCCGGAACCTGTCGCCTAGACGGCCAGGAAGTCTCGTCCTGGAACAAGCGCTTGCTCGCCCGTCGCGCCGCCTTCGTGCCCCAGAGCCTCCGCTTGGAGTTCCCGTTCACCGCCGAGCAAGTCGTTTTCATGGGGCGCACGCCCTACTGTGACGGCCTCTTTGAGACGGATGAAGACCGCGCCGCCGTCAAGCGCGCCATGGAGCTGACCGATTCGGCCTGCTTCGTCGATCGCCCCTTCCGTGCGCTCAGCGGCGGCGAAAAGCAACGCATCATCTTGGCCTCCGCTCTCGCGCAAGAGCCGGACGCCCTGCTGCTCGACGAACCAACCACCTACCTCGACCTCGAACATCAACTCTCTCTCTACCGCCTCCTCCGAGGCGTCGCCCAAGAAGGCAAGACCGTCGTCGCCGTGACCCACGATCTCAACCTCGCCGCCGCCTACGCCGATCGCATTCTCGTTCTCGCCGACGGCCGACTCGTCGCCGATGGAACCGCCGAAGCGGTCATCACCCGCGAGCTAGTCAAAGAAGTTTTTCGCGCATCCGTCACCGTTGCCGTGGGCGAATGCGGCCGACCGTCCATGAGCTTCGGATGAGTCTTTCGCGCGGCAAATTCACCGTCGCCATCGGCGGCTCGGCCCTGTTCCTGCTCGCCGTCCTGGTCATTGCGCCGCTCATCGGCTCCAGCGACGCCACGCTTCTTCGCGCTTTGGCCGGCGAAAGCCCCGACCAGGAGATCCTCTTCGATGTCCGGCTTCCGCGAGTCCTATTGGCCGCCCTGGCCGGCGGCGCCTTGGCCCTCGCCGGCGTCATCTTCCAGGCCCTGCTGCGCGACGCTCTCGCCACGCCGTACACGTTGGGCGTCTCGAACGGAGCCGCCCTCGGAGCCGTGGTTGCTATCTGCTTCGGGTTGCGAACCATCGGCGGAATGCCCGCTCTCTGGATCTGCGCTCTCATCGGTGCCCTCATCACCATGTGGGTCGTCGTCGGCGTGGCTACCGAGGGCCGTCGCATGTCCTCCTTCACCCTGCTGCTCACCGGCGTCACCATCAATAGCATCTGTATGGCGGTCATTCTCTTCCTGCACTATTCCGCCGGGCTCACCCAATCATTCGCCATCGTCCGTTGGCTGATGGGCGGCATCGATTCGCCCGAACCTCTCACTCTCGTTCTCCTCTCCAGCGTCGTTGGCCTCAGCTTTGTGCTCACCATGTGGAAGGCCAACGAACTCAACTTGCTCGCGGTTGGCGAAGAGTGGGCCGTGACCCGCGGCGTCAACCTCGGGCCGCTCATGAAGTTTGCCTTCCTCCTCGGCTCTCTGCTCACTGCCGTCGTCACCTCCATGACGGGCCCCATCGGATTCATCGGCCTGCTCGTGCCGCATGGAATGCGGCTGGTCGTCGGTGCTGACCACCGCGTCCTCGCGCCCACCTCTTTCTTCGTCGGCGCCGGCTTTCTAGCCCTCTGCGACACCGCCGCCCGCACCGTCCTCGCGCCCGCCGAGATTCCGGTCGGAGTCATCACCGCCACCCTCGGCGGTCCGTTCTTCATCTGGCTGTTGCGGTCCAAGAGGGCCAGCGTATGGATGTGACCCCTCCCGACGTGACACTCGTCGCGGGCGGCGCCCGCAGCGGCAAGAGTTCCTTCGCCCAGCGCCTCGTCGAGCAGAGCGCGGTTGATCAGAGCGCCTCGTCCCGCGTCTTCCTCGCCACGGCCGAAGCCCGCGACGGCGAGATGCAAGCGCGCATCGCTCGCCATCAGTCCGACCGCGACGACTCCTGGCGCACCGTCGAAGAGCCGCTCGAACTCTCCGCCGCTCTCGAGCGCGAAGCCGCCTCCGGTCGCGCGATCCTTGTCGACTGCCTCACCCTGTGGCTGAGCAACATCCTTCTAGCGGAGCGAGACGTCGAGCAAGAGATCGAGCGTCTCGCCGCGCTGCTCCGCAATTGGAAAGGGGGCTCGGTCGTTCTCGTCTCCAATGAAGTCGGCCAGGGCATCGTGCCCGACAACGCCCTCGCGCGAGAGTTTCGCGACCACGCCGGTCGCCTCAATCAAGCAGTCGCCGCGGCTGCGACCACGGTTTGGCGCGTCGACTTCGGCATCCCACAGCAACTCAAAGGCGGCCCCGCGAAGTGAGCCCTTTCGCCGCACCCGTCGCCGCCCTCCAGATGTTGACGCGTCTGCCCGCCCCCCGGCTTCCGGCTGCACCCACCCCCGCGGTCATCGCGACTTCCAGCGTCTTCTATCCGGCGATAGGCGCCGTCTTGGGACTTCTCGGGTGGGGCGCTTTCACCCTCGCCCATCAAGTTCTCCCCTCGTCTCTGGCAGCTGGGCTAGTGCTTGTCGTGCTCACCGTCGCCACCGGCGCCTTGCATGAAGACGGCCTCGCCGATTCCGCTGACGCCTTCGGCAGCCAGTGGACCGTTGCCGATCGGCTGCGCGTCATGAAGGACAGCCGCATCGGAACCTACGGAGCCGCCGCGCTCGTCCTCGCCTACGGCCTTCGCTGGCAAGCCTTGGCCCTGACGGGAGGCTTGCCGTTGGTCGTCGCGCAGATCCTATCGAAACTCTCCATCGTCGCCCTCGCCGCTGTGGGAAAACCCGTCGGTGAAGGCTCCGGCGGAACCTTCGCCCGCGCGGTCCGAGGAGTCCACGCCGCCGCGGCCGCCGCCGTCTCCGCGGTCCTACTCATTCCGTTCTTTTCCTGGCCGCTGCTTCAAGCCGCAGGCACCGTCTTGCTCGTCTCCGCCTTCGCCCACTTCTACTTCCGATCGAAGCTCGGCGGCGTCACCGGCGATTGCCTCGGCGCCGCCGCCGTCGCCAATGAGACCGCCGTCCTACTCATCTACGCCGGAGCCGCATCGTGAAGATCTACCTGGCCCGACACGGCGAGAGCGAAGGCAAGAAGCTCTTCCTCGGTCGTTCCAACCCGCCTCTCAGCAAGCTTGGTCGCACGCAGGCACATGAGCTGGCAACGCGGCTCGACGGTCTAGGAATCGAACGCATCGTCTCCAGCAACCTCGATCGCGCAACGGAGACCGCCGCCATCGTCGCGCGCGCCTTGGACCTCGTCCCCAGCCGTGATCCCCGGTTCGATGAGATCGGATACGGCGAGTGGGACGGGCTCTCCTGGGATGAGATCGAGCGTCGCTGGACTTACCTATCCCAGGAGAAGATCCAAGACTGGTGGGGCGTCACGCCTCCGGGAGGCGAGCCCGCTCAGGACTTCTTCACGCGCCTCAAGGCCGCGTGGGAAGATCTCACAGTCAATCCGCAGACCACGCTCCTCGTCGCCCACGTCGGCGTCAACGGCGTCCTCCGCTCCTGGGCCGTGGGAGACGAACCACTCGCCTTCAACCAATCCTGCGGCGACTTCCTACCGCTCACAATCGAATGAACCTCTCTGAAGCTATCGAAGCGATTCAAGCCCCCAATGACTCGGCCCTAGGGCTCTCCGTCCGAGCGCGCCTGGATTCCCTCACCAAGCCGGTCGGTAGCCTAGGACGCTTGGAAGAACTCGCTCTCTGGTACTGTCTCGCCCGCGGCGAGACGCTCCCCGCCGGACCCCGCAAACGTCTCTACGTCTTCTGCGCGGATCATGGCGTCGCGCAAGAGAACGTCAGCGCCTTCCCGGCGGAAGTCACGCCGCAAATGGTTTTGAACTTCGCCCGTGGAGGCGCTGCCGTCAACGTCCTCTGCCGCCAAGCTGGGATCGAATCCGTCGTCGTCGACGTGGGCGTCAGCGCCGATTTCGACCCCGTCCTCGCCATCCTCGACCGCAAGATCGCCCGCGGCACGGCCAACTTAGCGTCCGGTCCGGCCATGACGCAATCGCAAGCCGAGCAGTCTCTCCAAGTCGGTATCGACTGCGCCGCTCAAGCCGCGGCCGACGGAATCACCCTCCTCGCCGGCGGCGAAATGGGTATCGCCAACACCACCTCAGCGGCTGCCGTCGGGGCAGCCCTGCTCGCGTGCCCTGCGGATTCGATCGTCGGCCGCGGTACCGGCGTGGACGACCCCGGCGTCGCCCGCAAAGCCGCAGTCGTCGCGCGCGCACTCTCCCGCCTGCCGCCCCAGCCGCCCCCTCTTACCGTCCTAGCGGAGGTCGGCGGCTTTGAAATCGGCGCCCTCGCCGGCCTCTACCTCGGCGCCGCCGCCCGCCGCATCCCGTCCGTCGTCGACGGATTCATCGCCACAGCCGCCGCCCTGCTCGCCGTCCGCCTGTCCCCGTCCGCGCGCCCCTACCTCGCCTGGGGACACCGTTCCGCCGAGCAAGGCCATCGCCTCATGTTGGAAGCTCTCGACGCCCGCCCCTTGCTCGACCTCGACATGCGCCTTGGCGAGGGCTCCGGCGCCGCCGTCGCCATGACCCTAGTCGATCGCGCCCACGCCATCTATACCGAAATGGCGACCTTCGACTCCGCCGGCGTTTCCGAATCCGATGACGCCTGAAAGGCTCCGCGGCCCCTACGGCTCGGCTTCGATTCGGAAATCGATCCAGCCCGTCACGCTCGCGTACTTGGGCTTGCTCTCCGCTCGAACGAGGTCGCGCGTCTCCACCTCCAGGACGTATCGCCCCGGTGCGAGGTCCCCCGGCAAGTCGTAGAGCTGCGCGTCCTCCACCATCGTGTCCGACTTCACGACCGTGGGGACGAACTCCTTGGCCGGGTCTTCGTGGACCAACTTGCCGGCCCGGTAGATTCTCGTCCCTGTAGCCAGTCGAGTGCTTCCGGATCTTCGCGTGCGGGCGGCGTTCATGATTTGCCGCCAGTAGTAGATCCGTTCTCCCGGTCGAAACACTCTCGTCGCCGGCCCGCTTCTTGGAGGAGCCTCGTCCAGGGAGCCGTCCGGACCGCCCAGATGCGTCATACCAGCCGCGATGATGCCTGAAGTCGCCAGGCGCTTCCGCTTGTTGAGGCGCGGCGTCTCAATAAACTGAGATGCCGCACCCAGTCGCTCACTGGGTGCATCGCGGACCGCCACGCGGAATTGGTAGGCGCCTCGTTCTTCCAACGGGTGCACCATCGTAACCAGCATCCCGTTTCGACGGACCTCCGCCAAACGCTCTGCCGGCACGTTCGTTCGGAACGTCTGTTGCGAGTACCCGACCGCAGCGCCGTTGATATCGAAAGCCGCTGCAAGTAGGTCCACCTCCGCGGAGTATTGACCGTCTTCCTGCTCTGTGAACGTGAGGTCGCCTGCGTCGACACGCGCTAACGCTTGAATCGACGGCTCGTCCTCGTCGGTCAGCGCGAACAGCGCCGTCACGCGGACGCCGATCTCGGAGGATCCGAAGGGCGACTCCAATGCACTCACCAGCTGCTCCTCGCGAGTTTCCGGCTTGGGAACGATGCGGTCCTTGTCTTCATAGCCGAAGAATCCTCGCCGTGAGCGGATGACCAGATCCTTGTTCTTCAACCGCACCTCAATGCGGTGAAACTCGCGGTCGAATGTTTCCGAGTGCGGTGCGTATCCCAGCAAGTAGTAGCCGCGCAGGTCCCGAGCCGCCTGCTCGATCAGGCCGCCTAGATTGTTGGAATTGTCGAGAAACAACCCGCCGGTCTGGCGAGCGAGGAACTGCATGCCGTCCTGCGTTGTTCCCAGTCCCGTTCGCTGTCCCCTGCGGCGCACGGCCCAGCTAGCCCCCGTATCGGTTAGTTCAGCCCCGCCCGCGACGCCGCGCGGATCCACTCCGTAGATGACCACCCCGGCCCGATTCGCCTCGTCCACCAGCATCCGATAGAGCCGTACCCGGGAATCATCCGGTCGCGGTCCGCGTCCCGTCGGACTCGGCTGGAACAGAAACGCCGACTCGGAAAAGAACAGCACCGCCTTGCGTCCGGGCAGGGCGCGCATCCCTCGGATCGTATGCTGCAAGGCCCCGAGCGACCCCGCCAACGACCGGCGCGCTTCATAGTCGTCGGGCGCATCCACCTCGCGGACATTGGTCACCGGAATCCCCGCTCGGATCGCAACGCCCAACGCCGACACTCCCGGCCCCGCCAAAGCGCCCGACCATCCAGGTCGCCAAAACAGCTCGTCAAGCGCACGATGCAATTGGCGCTTGTCGGTGGTGAACGAATTGAGCCGGCCTCCCCCGGCCGAGGTGCGTACCAGCGCTGCTAGATCACCTGGACCCAGGCCGGTGTCGACCCACGTGCGCAGTTCCTTCCGTAAATCGTTCACCGAAAACAGCGACATCGAGAGGTCGTCGGCGACAATCGCGATCGTCCTTCGCACCTCTTCACGAGCCGGCGCCTCTCGATCCTGGAACGGAGCCCGCCGGGGCGCGATGGTCTCCGTCTCAACAAAGGAGAATCCGGTGATCGGCTGTTCCTCGCCGTCCTGCAAGATGATGAAATCGTCGGCGCTGAGGTCCGTGACGGCGCTTCCAGCCTTGTCCGTCACCACAGCATCCACTTGGACCAAGCCGACCGTGATCCGAATCACGGCGTCCTCTTGCTGGGCGCTCGCAGTTGCGATGCCGACAAGAATAAGAACCAGCAGCTTGCGAATAACCACGCCGCCCTCCGACGTTGAGTCTAACTGGTCAGTTCCAATACAAGCCGCTCCATAATCAATCGATCCTCAGGCCGCTCACGCCGCAGATCGCGATCGGCTTCAAACAGCGCCTCCAGCGCACGCTCCAGCTCCTTTCGTGAGAACGTTCGCGCTACCTCAATCAGCTCCCGCGCCCGTCCCGGCCACACGCGCATCCCGTGCCGACCCAGTTCCGCCGACACCGACTGCGCATTCCCGCCGCCAATCTCTTTCACCGCCAAGGCCTGTCGGAACAAGCTCGCCAAGAACGTGATCTGCATCGGCCAATACGTGCCGGTCTTCGCCAATGTGTCCAGGATTTCGAGCGATCGCGCCTGATCGCGTCGCGAGAGCGCCGACGTCAGCTCAAAGACGCCCCGCTGTCGCGCTTCCGGCGTCAGCAGTTCCATGTCCGCACGGGTAATCGGCTTGCCCTCCGTCGCATAGACGGCGTACTTGCCCAGCTCGCTCTCGATCCGGGCCATGTCCCCTGCCAGCATTTCCACCAGCTCCGACAAGGCGTCGCGGTCGATCTCGAGCTCCAACTGTCCGGCCAGATGTGCAGCGCCGCGCAGTGCGTCGTTCGCCGACAGCCGATCCAGTTCCACCGTCTCCGGCACGCCCGAGTAGAACTTCTTCAGCCGTTCGATCTTCGACTTGTCGTCTCGCTCGTTCGGATCGAATCGCGTCGATTCGATCATTACTACAACGCCTGGCGTTGGATCTTTAAAGTAAGCCTTTAGCTGCTCGGCCGCCTCTTCGCCGGCCTTCGAGCGCCCTTTCGGCAGCGCGCCCTCCGCATTGGAGCCGATCAGCAACCGACTCGTTGCAAACAGACTGAGACTCCTTGTCTCGTCCAACAACCGCGCAATCGACTCGCTCTTCAAGTCGATCTCAACAATCCCTTCCTCGGCCGCTTGAGCGTCGTCGCCGAACATCGCCTTCTTGAGCGCACGCCTACACCGGTCGCGGAAGAAAAGCTCGTTGCCTACGAATAGATAACCCGCCTTCGGTTTGCCGGCTTTCAGACTCTGCGTGAACGCTTTCGGTTTCACCTAGAAGCCCTCCAAGACCGCCGACACCAACCGCCGCGCCATCGACTGAGTCGCCCGCGCAATGGCCGCCTCACGCTCCTCAAAGTACGCGCCGGCGTCCGCGGACACCTGGTATTGCTCGCGGTGCGACAGGTCCGGATTTTGGTACAGCACTTCGCCCGTCTGCCTATCGACTAAAGTCACCTGCACGCGCGTAATCGTCGTCACCGTGGTTGCGCGCCCGGTCACCGGGTCCAAGTTCTGCGGAAACGCAAAGAACTGGACCACCGCCCCAGTCAGCTTCGCATCCGCCTGCGATTCGTCGTTGATGACCTCATATCGAGTTCGCGAAATGAACTCGCGCACCACCGCCGACGTCATGTACTGCTCAATCTTGTACTCGGTCGTGATGTTCTCAAACGGCGGCACCGCCACCGTCCGGATGCGCGTCGGAATCGTATCGGCTTGTCCGGCGACCCGATACCCGCACCCTGTCGCCGTCGCAACCAGCAGCAGCGCCGCCGCGATCCTCACGTCGGCAGCTCCGCGGGTTCCTCCGGCGTCTGGTGCTTGTCCTTCCTCCACAGCCAAGTCAGCCGCGTCACGATCCCGCTGCTCACAAACGTCGTCGCGATCACCAACAGCACGGGCTCTGAGAAGTTCCAAATCAAGTACACGATCGAAGCTAGAAAGATCACGCCGACCGACGGCCGTCGCATCATGTTCATGCCCTTGAAGCTCGAATAGCGCCACGTGCAGACCATCAGGAAGGCAAGCAGCCCGATCAGCGCCGTCCACAACACGCCGCCCGGCCACCAACTCGCAATTGGATCGCCCTGCCGGAAGTGGATGACCGCCGCCAACATGCCCGCCGCCGCCGGAATCGGCAATCCCACAAAGTAGCCGCGCCCGGGCCGCCCCGGATTCTTCGGCCGCGGGTTCTTCTGCACGTTGAAGCGCGCCAGCCGCGCCGCTCCGCAGGTCAGATAGAGGAAGGAGATGAAATAGCCCAGAGCTGGCAAGTACTGAGCCAGCCACAGCCCCTGCATCATCTCCGGCGCACGAATGCCCCACGCGAAAGCCAACGTCGCCGGGGCTACTCCGAACGTAATGCAGTCGGCCAACGAGTCGATCTCTTTGCCGAATTCGCTGGTCGCACCGGTCGCGCGCGCGATCCGTCCGTCCACTCCGTCCGTGAATACTGCAATGCCGATCGCCTTCGCCGCCGAATCAAAAAAGCGCGCCGCCTGCTCGGCAGCTTCCGGCGGCAATGAGATCGCCTGCACCGTCTTCATCAGGCAGTAGTAGCCGCAAAAAAGCGTGCCCACCGTAAACAACGTTGGAAGCGCGTAGGGCGGCCGTTCGCGGTCCATCAGTCGTTGCCGAACCTGCTTCATGCCGTCTCCTTTAGCCGCGCTATCACGGAACTGCCCGCCGCCACCTTGTCGCCGCGCGCCACGGTTAGCTCCCACTCAGGCCCAAACCGTACGTCCATCCGCGATCCGAACTGGATGTGCCCGAACCGTTCGCCGCGGTCCAGCACGTCGCCCACTCCGCTGTAACAGATGATCCGCCGCGCAATCAGTCCCGCGATCTGTTTGAACTCAATCGGTCCAGACTCGAATTCGCTCGGTTCCACGACCAGCGTATTCTGCTCGTTCAGCTCCGACGCCTCTTCGAGATGCGCCATCTTGAAGCGTCCCGCCTGATACTCAATCGACGTCACCCGACCCGCTACCGGAGTCCGATTCACGTGGACGTTGAAGATATTCAGGAAGACGCTGACCCGAATCCCGCCGTCGTCCATCGCCTTGACGTGGGTGATCTTCCCGTCCGCCGGCGAGACCGCCACCGGGCCGGTTGGAATTTGCCGCTCCGGATCGCGAAAAAACCAGAAGCAAAACGCCGACAGCACCACAAAAGGCGTCGCCCACCCAGGGTGAAAGAGAGTTCCGACGAGAATCGCCGCCAGCAGCAAACCGCCGCCGTAATAAAGGCCGTCTCGGACCATCAGCAGAAACAGCCAGTATATCGAAGCCGCCGCCGCGGCCCTCGGGCCTCGCTATGCCAGAACGTCGAGCGTCGATTCGGCGATCTCATCCACCGTCTTCGTCACCTCAATAGCCGCCTCAAACGCCGTCCGCGCTTGCAGCAGTTCCACCGCCGCGCTGCTGAGCGTCACTGAGTCCGCCGACCCGGCCGCTGCCGCCGACAACCTCTGCGACGCCGCAGAGACCCCCGCCTCCGCCTGAGACAACGCCGCAAGAGCTACCGCTTGAATCTGCACTCCTCTCTCATCGGTAGATCCAGCCCGCCTTTAGACTGTTTGCCTCCAAGTTCACCCGTGTAACGCTCGCGCGTCGGGCGCCGGCTGCGCTGGTAGTCTATGGGGCGTAGTGAAAGCGGCCCTATTTCTTGGGCTGACCGTCATGGGCGCGGTCGGCCAGGCGCAACAGACCGGCGAGCAACTGCTCATGGATGCGGCGTCCGCCTACCGCGAAGGGCGCATCGACGAAGCTTTCTCACTCGCCAATCAGGCGATTGAGGTCGCACCTGGAGATCCAACCGGTTACTTCATCCGCGGCACGGTCTTCGAGTCCAGACAGGACTACGCCCAGGCGCTCGCCGACTATGACCACGTAGTGGGTCTGAGTCCCTTACTGCCGCTGGCTTACAACCGCAGGGGAGGACTTCGCTTCAAGCTCGGAGACTTCGACGGCTCGATCGCCGACTTCGATCAGGAGGTCGCCCTCGACTCTACAAAAGGAGACAACCACTGGCAACGCGGCCTCTCCTACTTCTACGCGAAACGGTACGAGGACTGCCGAAAGCAGTTCGAACTGTCTTTCAACACGGTGAACCCAAACGACTACGAGAACGGCATCTTTCACTTCCTGTGTTCCGCAGCCGAACGCGGACTGCAGAAAGCGCGCAAGGGGCTCCTGCCGATTCAAGGCGACGAGCGCATCCCGATGAAGCAGATCTATGATCTCTACCGGGGGCGTGGATCGGTCGAGGACGTACTCGTTGCCTCCGAGTTGGGCAATCCAACAGCTGCCGAATTGAAGGATCGCCTCTTCTACGCTCACCTCTACATTGGTCTCTACCTCGATGTCGCCGACGAACGGCAAGCCGCCCTCCGTCATGTCTCCAGAGCTGTTGAGAATTTCCAAGTCGCTCACTACATGTGGGACGTCGGACGAGTTCACCTGCAGAGCTTCCCCTCTGACCTCGCACCCCGGCCTCTGCCTACGGAGCCCCGCGTCCGGCGACCGGCCAAGCAGAAACTCTTTCGCGATCCCAAAGCTCCAAAGCGGAGGCTCCCCGCCCCTCAGTCCCCCGAGCCTCGTCCTCATCCGGACGTTACCTTTCACCGCGCCCCCAAGCCGCTCTCGGCAAGCGCCGTTACCCATGACTGGACTTCCTTTCTGGGGCCGACTCACAACGCGATCTCGACCGAGACCGAACTGCTCGCGCATTTTCCCGAAACCGGTCCCTCGCTCGTCTGGGAAATGCAGACCGGAACTGGATACACTTCGCCCGCAATCGCTGGAGACCGCTTGGTTTACCTGCACCGGGTTGGGAACCGAGAAAGGATCGAGTGCCTCCATCCGGAAACCGGCGAACTCTACTGGCAGGACGAATACGACTCGGACTTCAATGACCGCTACGGCTACAACAACGGTCCTCGAGCAAGTCCGGTCATCGACGGCGATCGCGTCTATACATACGGCGCGCAAGCCATCCTGCAGTGTCGGCGGCTAGACAGCGGCGAGCTCATCTGGGAGCGCGACATCGCTCGCGAATTCAAGGTCAAGCAAGGGTTCTTCGGTGTCGCCGGGACTCCTCTGATTGAGGGAGACCTGCTCATCGCCAACGTGGGCGCTCCCGACGGTCCCACCGTTGCGGCGTTCGACAAATTGACCGGCAAGATGGTTTGGGGGGCAGGGCAATGGGGCGCCGGCTATTCTTCCCCCGTCCCGGCGACGGTCCATGGGGATCGGCGCTTGTTCGTATTCGGCGGCGGCGAGAGTCGCCCTCCCACCGGCGGATTGCTGATGGTGGAGCCGCTGTCTGGGCAGGTCGACCTGACCTTCCCGTGGCGCAGCAAGACGTATGAATCCGTCAACGCCTCCTCGCCCGTCGTCGTAGACAATCGAGTCTTCTTTTCCGCCTCTTACCAGACCGGCTCCGCTCTGCTGGAGATCCCGCCTTCCGGGAGGCGCGAGGTCGCCTGGGTCAACCCGGAGTTCGATCTCCACTTCACGACAGCGGTTCACGACGAAGGCCATCTATATGGGTTCTCCGGCCGCAACGAGACCGATGCCGCCCTCGTCTCCGTCGATCTCAGCACCGGCCGGGAGAGGTGGCGCGCGGTTCCGGAATGGAAGGAAACCGTGACGGCCAACGGCAAGCCGACGGAGATCACTGAGAGCACCTATCGCGGCTCCCTGCTCAAAGTGGACGGCCGGTTTCTCGCAATCGGCGAACATGGACACCTGCTCTGGCTCGATCTCACCCCGGACGGCTACCGCATCCTTTCCCGCGCCTCCCTCTTCAAAGCTCGAGAGACCTGGGCGCTTCCTGTCTTGAGTCGCGGGCTGCTCTACGTCAGCCAGAACCGCCGGAGCACCACCGACGGTACGCCTCCGCGGCTCCTTTGCTACGACCTTCGGGCCGAAGAATGACGAAGGTTCCGGCCAACAACGCTATCGCGTGACGCCGACCGTCAGCAACGGACTCCCGCCCTCAGCCCCCGCCGCCTGCAATGAGAACAAGTACGTCAGCAAATTAAACGTCGCCTTCGACTGCAAGTCCGAGTCGCTGATATAGAACCAGTGCCCCCGATATCGAATCCGCGCAAAGGCGTCCGGCGGGTCTCCCGCCGCCGACGACACTTTTAACAAATCACCAGTCACCGTATTCCAATCCAGCCGTCCAGGCTCTTGCCCCTCCGTCACCGTCACAAGGCCTCGTCGCTCGTGCTCTTCCGGCGCCTCCACTCCGTTCGACAAAAAGAACAGCGCCCCCAACAGCGAGCGTCCCGTCACGCTGATCTCTTCCTTGCCCCGACGCAATCCGCGCCCCGTGAGCTCGAACAGAGTCTTCTCTTCATCCAGGTCCAGCATCTCGCGCACCCGAGCTAAGGCCGCCGGCGGACTGGCTTCGTCGTCCGGTGCGGCAAGGTGGAAAAGGACTGACTCGCCGTCTTCCCCGCCGGTCGTCTGGAAATCCGACAGCCCTGCTACCTGCAACTCCCTCAACAGCCCCGCCAACTCTCGAAACTCCTCATTGTCCGGCAGCCGGTCCGGCGTCGGACCGCTCGCGGCCGGTGCGTTCGTGATCCCGTTCATGCTCTCCACGCAGCACAACAGCAGGCGCTCGATGCTCCAGCCCGACTGCGACAGCAGCACCAGCGTAAACGGCGATACCGGCGTCAGTAGACGTTGCGTGAACTCCGCTCCCTGCAGCGGCTCATAAGTAATCGTCGGTTGCTCGCTGTAGCTAGCGCCTAGGTCGAGCCCCAGCTCCGTCTTCCCCGTGCCGTCGGCGTTGATCCGAGGAGCCGCGCCCACCTGCCCGGCTAGCGTGTACTGCGCAATCACCGTGCCCACGTCCAGGAACACTAGCGTGTCCCGGTACTTCAGCCGCACCAGATTCAGCAGGAGCTGATCGTTCTGGGACCGGGCGATCTTGTCGTTGTAGTTAAACCGCGCTCCGGGAATCGTCTGCGGACCCAGCCGCGTCGCGCAGCCGCCCATCGCCAAAACTGAAAGTACGATTCCCGTCGCGTATCGAACTAGACGCAAGATGCTCACTCCCTCACCCGTTGATCCGTAAGTCGCCGGCAGACCGAAAGCGTATCACTGAGCGGTCGCCGCCGGCCTCAAGCGACGAGCGGATGCAGCCTCCAGCTCCTAGCGACCCTCCGGCTACTGGATGTAGCCTAGGTCCCGCAGCTGCTGTAGTCGCTCTTCGTCGCGTGCGCGATCGTCGTCCCGGGCGGGCCGCGTAGCGAGGAAGTCTCGCGTATCGTGCGTCGGCACCGTCACCCGCTCGACCTGTTCAAAGCCGTCGCCAAACAAGCTGACCATCGGACTTCCGGCCATGTCGTCGCCGGTCGGGATACGCAGTAAATTCAGGATCGTGGGGGTTACGTCATAGACGGATCCCACCTCTACGAGCTTGTCCGTCGATAGTCCGGCCTCGACTCCCATCTTCTTGATCGGCGGACCGGCCGCGATCAGCACCCCCGGCGGCGGTAAGGCGCCGAGCAGTCGGAGTGGGCCGGCGCCGTGTCCTCCCGCCAACTCGTTGGCGGCAAACTCCGACGATCGATTCTCCGCCCGCATGCCGTGGTCGGAGACGACGAAGATCGTCCAACTTTCGTCGGTCCGTTCCAGCAGGCGTCCAAGGGCTGAATCCGTGTAGCGGTAGTAGTCGTCGATCACTGAGCCCAGAGTCTCAATCGACTCTGCGGACGGTCTGTGATCGTATTGCTCCGGATAGGCGTGCCGCCAGAATCGATGACCGACCACGTCGGTCCCTCCAAAATAAACGAGCGTCAAATCGCGCGTCGTGCTCTCGTCGAGCAACGCTTCGGCCACTCGGAGGTAAGTGTTGTCGGCCCGGAACGACCACTCGGACGATAGCCACATCGCTTGCTCGCGCTGGGTGAGCCCCTCCATCTCGCCGAAGATCTCTCTGGTCAGGTCCGCCAAGCTCTCGTTGACCTCCCCGGCCAGCGCAAACACGTCCTTCTCCCTCACCGACGGCCAAACCTGGCGCTTCTGTCCGTCGTGAATCGTGCCCTTCCACAGCCCTGTGCCCTGCGTGTTGGTCTGCGCCACCATCACCCCGTTCACGCGCTCTACCGGATAAGTGATCCACCATCCCACCGTGGCCGAACTCATCTTGTAATCCGAAAGAATGTTCCAGAGTGCTTTCGTCTTCCGGTCCGAACTCAGGTAGAGGTCCTTCGAATCTTCCTTAATAAACCCCTCAATTCCGTGCTCTTCAGGCGTCTTGCCCGTGGCGACCGTCGTCCAAATGATCGGCGAAGCCGGAATCTTCAGAGTCTCCAGCAACCCGTAGCTGCCCCGATCCATCAGCCCCTTCAGGTGCGGCATTTCGCCCTTCTCAATTAACGGAAGAGCTACGTCCCACTCAAGACCGTCCATCCCGACAATCAAGATAGGCGAGGCGGGGGCGCCGTCCGTCGTAACGCGCTTGAAGTCCACCTCCGGAAGCTCGCGCCCGCATGAAAACAGCACCAGCGTTGCGGCCAGCAGGGCCAGGATTCGAGTCATCCAGACCAGAATATCACGCCCTTTTCGCGCCTCTAAACGGCTGCGGGCCGCCTCTGGGCGGGCTGTACAGACTCGCCCGCTAGCCGGCGCGAGACTCCTACTCCGGCCTCTCCCGGTCGGGTTCGCACGGGGGCTCCCCCGTACTTGCAGCCACGGTCTCTAGGTTGATCTCCCAGTTTCCCGATCGGAAGCAAGGGGCCATTCTCATTCCAAGAGCGGCCATGTTTCCTAAAGACACGAATGCCGAGTTGGTCAAGTCGTTCTCCGCCTACTCGGAGGATTTTCAAGAATACGAACTCGAGGTGTGGAGGCGTCGCCTTGAGGTCTCCACCCAGGAAGGGAGCACGCTTGAGTCCGGCGAGGTTACCCGCACCTCGGACGGACACCTCGCCTACGCCCGGGGGCACGGATTCTACGAAATACCCCGCTTGGGCATCACCGTTCTGGCCCAGCGCCCGCTGGGGATGTAACCCTCTATCGGGAGAAGTACCGAAGTCCTAGAGTCGTAGGCTCGTTCCCCAATTCTCAGATCCCGGCCGCCGGCGGCACAATCTCCTTCAGACGAGATGGCCGAGCGCGTTCACCTACTAAGAGCCGAGTTGAAGGATGGCGGAGAGATCCTCGTCGAGCTGTGGGGTTCTTCTACGCCGGACCTACAGCCGACCCTGAGAACCTCCGACGGTTTGGCGGTAGAGCTCAATCGGCAAGGGGGCTATGAGGTTCGCGAACTCAGAGTGACGATCCGTTCGCTGCAGCCTCTATAGGCCTGGTCTCGGCTTACGGGTGTATGCCGCAAGCCAGGCCCAGTTCGAGCCTGGATCTCCGAGTGATTCTCCGAGCCTTCCGCGTACTCACTGCCCACCGCGATCCAGCAACAGCCACGACTTCCGGACGTCGGCCTAGCCGCTTCCGACGATGGGGATCGTCGGTACCCCGTCCGCGGCCTGGGGTGGTTCCGCGGACCGGACATGTCCGAGCGGCTTCGGAAGGAGTCTAGGCGACCTGTGGAGTGGCCCACAGAGTGAACAGTTCGCCAGACATCTGTTCACTTTACGCGCATCAAAACGCCCTGACAACCCAGGTCCTGAGGGTCCCAGACGATGCCCGGCAACGCCGCCTCCGGCCTCTGAGGGCCTGCTTTTTTAGGGCTCGGGGCGAAACGGGCCGTCTTGGGGCTGGAAAGCGGCCGAAACGGCCCGCGAGCGAAAAGGTGAACACTTTGCGGGGAAAGTGTTCACTCTCGCCCGCCAATTGTGTCGCGTGCCGCCAAGGGCTAGAAGGCCCAAAACCAGAGTCTCGTCATGCGCCGCCATCTGGCGGCCTTCCAGGGCTCTCGTGAGGCTTCTTTGCTGCCTTGCTCCTGCGGTATTCGTTCACCGGCAGCCCTCCGATACCCCAGTTCTCCAGATCAACTTCGTCGACCACGACGAAGGTTGAGGACTGTGACTTGTCGAGGACAGCGACAAGTACGTCGGTGACGCCCTTGATGAGATCCGCCTTCTGTTCAGGAGTCGTGCCCCCTTCGCGCGTGATCTTGATGTTGACATAGGGCATGTCACTCTCCCCCACTCTCGGCGGGCGGATCTTGCTCCCGGTAGTCGAACACCTTGGAGATGATACGCCACCCGCCGTCGACGCTGATCATCGACAGGAAGTCGATGAAGTGCTTCCCTAGCATTGAAGAGCGGAGTCGAACCGACGCCGCCGTCGAGCCGGCGAATTCGATCGATTCGAGGGTGTAACCGTATGGCTCCCCGAGGCTCTCGGGCGACTCGCGGGCATCCACTTTGGGAAAGTAAGAGTTCATGTCCAGCTGCACCAGCTCACCACTAGATATGGTCAGGTAGCGCGCGTCGGGGTGGAAAACTCCCCCAAGCGCGGACGTGTCGCCGCGATACAGCCCGTCGTAGTAATTGCTGACCGCCTGAGCGACGGCTGCGTACTCATTGTTGATCTTTGCGTTCATGTCTTTGGTCCTTGTGATTTCTGGTTGTGTGAAGGTTGCGTCTACGAACGTCCAGTGATGAACCCTCCGTCGACAGGGAGGATGTGTCCAGTGACGAAGGCCGCTTCGGTGAGATAGAGCACCGCCTCGCTGATCTCCTCGACTTCGCCGACCCGGCCGAGAAGAGCGATGCCGCCGAAGGCGTCTATATCAACACCCGCGTGGAGCGGCGAGCGTACAACACCTGGCGCCACCATGTTGACGCGGATCTTGTCCGGGGCGAGCTCAGCCGCCAGGCTGTTCGTCAAGGCGTGAATGCCGCCCTTGCTAACCAATGGCGCTGATGCGGGGAGCCCGCCGATCGCGTGATCGATGAGCACCGTGCCAATGTTGACGATGGCGCCGCCGTCGCCCTGCCGCTTCATCTGTTTGACCGCGGCCTGCGTAGTCAGATAGGTACCGCGAAGGTTTCCGTTCAGGTATCCGTCGAGTTCCTCTTCGGTGACATCGACGAAGGGCTTTGGTTCGAACGTTCCGGCGTTGTTGACCAGCACGTCCACTCTCCCGAAGCGCTCTACAGCGGCACGCACCAGAGCTTTGCCTGTTTCGCCGTTGCCGATGTCGCCGGGCACGGCGGCCACCCGCGTTTCAGCGTCCAGCTCGCCTGCGATGCGGGAGAGCTTACCCGGATCGCGGCCGTTGATGACCACGTTGCCGCCCTTCCTCAGAAAGGCGCGGGCGATATCAAGCCCGATGCCGCTGGATGAGCCGGTAACGATGGTGGTTGTTCCATTCACGTTGTCCATTGATGTATTCCTCACGTTGTTCCTTGATGCACTGTTTCTAGTAGACCGGTCGTCTTTGAATTGGATTCAAAAAAATTAGAGCGCCTCACTAGGCCGGAAGTAGTCATCGATCAGGCGCGCGACCACTCGACGCAGGGGCGATAGAGACCGCTCAAGCTTCATCCGGATCACCGCGCCTTCCCACGCCTCAATGAGCAGGTCTGCAAGCTCGCCCGCGTCAACATCCGTGCGAACTAGCCCAAGGTCCTGCCCCTCGCGCAGGGCATCCTTGGTGGCGTTGCGCCAATCCCTGAACGCTGAAGAAAGTGCCTCACGGCAGATCTCGGATCCTTCCAGCTCCCCGCCGAGGTTGGCGATCAGGCACCCACCCACGTAGTCCGAAGCTTCAAACTGTTCCATCAGGGTCTCGAAGAAAGAGCGCAGCCCCGTCAGTGGATCCGGCGCTCCGGCCATCGCGTTCGTCATCTTTTCGCCGAAGCAGGCTGCGTAGTGCTGAATGACGGCGGCCCCAAAATCTTCCTTGCTCCTGAAGTAGTTGTAGAACGAGCCTTTCGGCACCTTCGCCTGGTCCAGTACCTGCTTGATTCCTGTGCCGTGGTAACCCTGCACCAAGAAGGAAGCGACGCCGTCCTTCAGGAGTCGGTCGCGGGTTGCTTCGCTGAGTCTCGGTCTGGCCATACAGTTAGTATACGACCGGTCGTTCTTACTTGCAAGCGCATGCCTACCTTCTCTAGATCGCCGAGGAGGACCGATGCACCGCCGCTGGGCAGCGCATGGGGCAACTCGATCAACGCTCAGCTCATGGCCGGGTGCGCTGTCGGTCACCATGGAGTGAACACTTTACTAGCAAACTGTTCACCAAGGTGCGCCCGGGAGCAGGCTTTCGGGAGGGTTGAGCGCAACTCAATGCATTTCCACTAATGGGAACTGCGGAACGGCTCTCGTCGAAGCAGAGGGCGCTTAGAGCGTCTTCAGGAAAGCGAGTAGCTGGGCACGTTCGGAGGGGGGAAGCGCGAGTCCGAACTCGTGCCCTCGAACGGACTGGTCCTCGTTGCCGGCGGGTCGAAACCCAGTCCGCGCGAAGCCGTCGGTCAGCCTGGCAGGGTCGAACATCTCTTCCAGAGTCGTCAATGAGCCGTCGTGCAGCAGATGCCCGCGGTACCAGACCCCCCTCAGCGAAGGGATCTTGTAGTATCCGGTCCCCTTCCGAGTCTTCAGGGCGCCGCCGGGGTCGGTGCCGACCGAAATCGGCATAATGTCGAGCGACTCAAGGTGCTCCTTCGGCGGGTCAAAGCCTTCGGCGACCGTCAATTTGTTGTTCGTGTAGAGCGGCGGAGTATGGCACGCCGGGCATCCTTCGCGCTTGAAAAGCGTTTCTCCGGCGGCAGCGCGGTCATCGTAAGGATTCGGATTCGGCGGCGGCTCGAGCGAATAGAGATACATCGTCAAGGCGTAGAGGGCTTCATCACTCAGTCGCGCACCGACGTTACGATAGTCGTCCTCGTCGATCACGCTGTACCGTCCGAAACTGAACGATTCCGCAGAGGTCACCAGAGCCGCGTAACGCATCACGTCGCCGGGACCGCGATGGCGGTGGGTTGCCGTGTGGTCGATGTATTTCAAGTCCCTCAGTCCGATCAGGTCCGGGATCTTGGTCGTAAAGTACGGACTGCCGTTCCAGCGCGGGAACAATCCGACTCGAAACGCCGGCAGGATCGTCGCGAACAACTGCGGCGGCTCCATAGACTTGATTGCCTCGTGGACGTCGTTCTCGACCCACGGCACTCTGGACGCTCGCCAGAATTGAACAGACAGCGGGCCCGGCTCAAGAGGCAAGGGAGACACGCCCGACGTCGTCAATGCTGGGACGATCGGGCTTCCTCGCTCATTGACCGGCGCTCCGTCGACAACAGATCCGTCGGGCATGACGCGTTGGTGGCAACCGGCGCAGTTGGCCAGTCCCAGTGCGACCCCGTCCTCCGTTGGTATCCAACGCAAGTCCGGTACGCTCCCGTCCGGCCGCGGCTCATATTTGGCCTTCTCGTAGACCGCTGCGTCGCGCGCCTTCGCGATCACGGCCGGATCAAGCAGCCTTGTTCCGATTAAATCGTGCTGGCGAAACACTTCCTTGCCCGCCTCGATCCAGTCGTCTGCGTTCCTGAGCTTGTCCGGCTCGATCAGAGGCAGTGGACCAACGCTGCTCAAGAACTCCCAATAGCCCGCGGGCTCCCGGCCCGGATGGTAGACAGGATACGTCCTCAAATTATCGACTGACGTCGCATAGAATTCGTCCTCGGAAGGGTGGGCCGGCCGCTCGCCCAAACCGCCCAGCGGAGTCGCCCAATCTTGGAGAGCAGCCTCCTCCCACGTCCGCGGTATATCGGGCCTATAGACCTCTTGCGCGTCAGAGACGAGCGCAATCGACAAACACAATACGACGGTTCGCATGTCGAGTCCTCCTCGAGACCGGTCTGGAGCGGGTCAAGAGAGACGGCCTCTATCTTAGCCCATTGCCCAGTCGGCAAGACTCATGCGGGGCGGGGCGAGATGTCCGGGTTTGAGTCGCTGCCGACACGTCCGGATCGCGGAAATACCCCCTTGAAGCGGCCTCCAGAAAGGGTGAACACCTAACAGGCAAACTGTTCACCAGGATGCGCCCGGGAGCAGGCTTTCGGGACGGGTTGAGCGCCACTCAATGCACTTCCACGAATGGGAATTACAGAAGCGGCTCTCGTTAGGCCGGAGGCGTGAACCGGACGTGTCGGAAGCAGTTGGTCGCCTTTGACTTGAAGGGCATTCGGCAGGAAGATAGCCGCCATGTCGGCGATGTCCGCTCAGCCTTCGGACGCTGTGCTCAACCGTTCGGTCGCGAAACTGTGGCCGCACCGTTCACACGAATCCAGTGCGTTGGGGGGCCTGTTTTGCCGTCTTGGGCTTCACCCATGGACGCAGTTGGATCTACGCGGCTTCATTCCAGAGAACAAGGAGATTCGGTTTTGCCGCTGGTGCTCCGGCGTAAAGATCAACCGACTCATCTACGAGCCCTAGCAACCGGCCGCCCTTCCTCGACCTTGCCCGCAGCGTCCCATTCGTGGAGACGCGACCGCATCTCAGCCGCCATTGGAGCGGTAGGCCAGATCTCAGGCGGCCGTCGGAAACGAGCGGCGGCGGAGGCATAGTCACCGCGCCCAGCCTCGATGAATCCGAGTGTTCCGGGGCAGGAAGCTGTGAAGCAATGGCGTTTCAGGCTGGCAGGAGACAAGCGAGCAGGTTCTTTGTGCATCGGAGAAGGAAGCAGAACGTGCGGGCGTCGAGAGCGAGGGATC